>OGCG01000364.1_pt1 | contig 28985 bp, 28 predicted proteins | sample 1570061 | NCBI WGS metagenome assembly OGCG01 (sample SAMN06268698, study PRJEB24515) | hot springs metagenome | isolation source: Joseph's Coat, Yellowstone National Park, Washington, USA | place: USA:Joseph's Coat, Yellowstone National Park, Washington, USA
ATTATACTTATTCTATTACATAGCATATCAGCCTCTTCCATGTAGTGAGTAGTCAGCAGTATTGTAACTTGATAGTCCCTATTTATTTGCTTAATTAAATTCCAAAGGGAAGCTCTAGTATTTACGTCCAGTCCTATAGTTGGTTCGTCCATAAATATTATTTCTGGAGAGTGAAGTAATGCCATGGAAACTTCAAGTTTTTTCCTCATTCCAGTTGAAAATTTTCCTGCTTTTCTATTCTTGAATTCCTTTATTCCGAAGTACTCCAGAAGTTGATCTGCCCTTTCTTGCCAATCTTTTACTCCTAATAATTTTGCTTGTATTTCTAAGTTTTCCCAAGCAGTTAACTCGTCATCTAAAATGACTTCTGAAGATATCCAGCCTATTCTTTTTTTAACCTCTCTTGGCTTCTTTTTTACAGAAATTCCTGCAATTACTGCGTCACCTTCAGTTATTGGAGTTAAACCAGTAAGCATCTTTATTGTCGTAGTTTTTCCTGCTCCGTTAGGTCCTAAAAGCCCGTAAATTTCTCCTTTTTCTATTTCAAAACTAATATGGTCTACAGCAACAAAGTCTCCGTACTTTTTAGTAAGATTCTTAGCTATAACTATGCTCATGAGAATATATAATAAAAACAAAGATATATCTTTTTGCTATTAGAACTTTCTTACCAAAATTAGTGCAGCTGCAAGTAAACCTATTATTCCTGCAGGAATTAAAAATTCCTCAGGTTTAATTGATTCTTGCTGTGTTGAATTTACATTCTGTGTTGAATTTACATTTTCTTGGTTTGGCATCATAACACTGTCTAATTTTATATTCGTATTTTTCAGCAATATGCATAATGTTTCATTACCTTTGGAGTAAGTATTTAGGAAATTGTAGAAAGTAATATTCTTCTGGCTTTCACCAGTTAAGTAAAGCTTATAGAGTATCCCTTTTTGGAACGTTAATATATTTCCTATCATAGTTGACGTATAGGTTATGTTAGCATACTTATTTTTGCCAAGGGCGCTTAAGTTTAAGAATGCTTTATATGAATCTAAAGTATATTGTTTGCCGTTAAAGATTACACTTTCAGTACCATTCGGCTGATAATTTATTTTATAATTAACTGTAATATTGAATATCTTAAATTCATTAGTAACATTAAGCGTCATGTTTAGTAAACTTGATAAGTTAAATATTGTTATTTCCTTAGCTAACGGATATTTTGAAGTGAAATTGAAAACATGATGTATTGTTTTATTACTAACCGAGGTCATGAATGGTGAAGAATAGTTAGTAAATATATAGCCCGTAATAATGATTGTGTTATTATACTTGTTATTGCCTATTTTTGTTGACGTTATATTCAAATTTATTGATGATTCCTTGCAGGACGTGGTAAAATATTTTCCTGAATGGTAAGAGTGATAGTTTATTGAATAATCCATAAAATATGTAGTAGAAGATGACGGGCTCGCCATAAAGATAGAAGGTAACATTGCTGATGAAATTAAGACTAGTATAGTTGCTAACCCAACTACTATTTTGCTCATAATTTGTATTATCTTGCCAGCATTAAAATACCTTTTTATAACAGTATCTAAAACCTTTCATCAAAAATTATTGTTATTTTGGTCTTAATTCGTTCTTACAATTTTATTTGATTAGTACTGGCTAAAAAAGATATAAAAATGACTTCTTCTTTCTTATTAACTATGATTGTTAGATACGATCTTCCGCAGGATAAAATACCCACAACTTGGTATAATATATTGCCAGATCTTCCAGAACCTTTACCACCACCTAAGGATGAAACAGGAAAAGCTTTTGAAGTATTGAAGGAAGTATTACCTTCAAAAGTCCTTGAAATAGAATTTTCACAAGAAAGATATATAAAAATTCCTGAAGAAGTCCTTGAAAAATATTTACAAGTAGGAAGACCAACTCCAATTATAAGAGCTAGGAAGCTTGAAGAATATTTCGGTAACGTAGTTAAGATTTACATGAAAATGGAAAGTCATACTTATACTGGTTCACATAAGATTAATAGTGCGTTAGCTCACGTTTATTATGCGACATTAGATAATGCTAAATTCGTTTCAACTGAAACTGGTGCAGGCCAATGGGGAGCGGCAGTTGCTTTAGCCGCTGCATTATTCCATATTAAGGCTCACGTTTTTATGGTAAGGACTAGTTATTTTGCAAAACCTTATAGAAGATACTTAATGCAAATGTACGGTGCAGATGTCCATCCGTCTCCTTCAGAATTTACTCCTTACGGAAGAGAAGTTTTACAGAAGGATCCCAATAATCCTGGCTCCCTTGGAATAGCGATAACAGAAGCAGTTAAATATGCTCTAGAGAATGGAGGAAAATACGTTGTAGGAAGTGTAGTGAATTCTGACATACTCTTTAAGACCATAGCAGGACAAGAAGCTAAAGTTCAAATGGAAATGATAGGAGAGGATCCAGATTACATCATAGGAGTAGTAGGTGGAGGATCAAATTATGCAGCTTTAGCTTTTCCTTTCTTAGGAGAGGAGTTACGTTCTGGAAAAGTTAGAAGAAAATACATTGCCTCTGGATCTTTAGAAGTTCCCAAGATGACCAAAGGGGTTTATAAATACGATTATCCGGACACAGGAAAAATATTACCTCAGCTTAAGATGTATACGATAGGCTCAGATTTCATTCCTCCACCAGTTTATGCAGGTGGGTTAAGATATCACGCAGTCGCACCTACTTTATCTCTATTGATGAGCAAAGGAATAGTTGAGGCGAGAGATTACGACCAGGAAACGGCATTTGCTTGGGCTAAGCTATTTTCTCAAATAGAGGGATGGGTTCCAGCTCCGGAAACAAGTCATGCGTTACCAATAATTAAGGAGATTGCTGATGAAGCAAAGAAGTCTGGAGAAAAGAAAACAGTACTGGTTAGCTTTTCTGGCCATGGTCTATTAGATTTAGCAAACTATGCTGAAGTACTAGGTTTCAAATGATAGAATTCCTTGGCTGAAAACCTCAAGAAAAGTATTCAATAAGGAGAATAAGAGAACCTCGTAAGGATTCGTTCCACCAAAAGGCTATGAAAATTGTGAAGTGAATTATTAATGAAGCTGATAGAATGAATGCTAACGTAATTAAGCTAAGAACCTTATCAAGGATGTGAATAACCTACCTAAGGAGTTCATGGATAAGCTCTACTGAACCGTAGGAGTCAATATTTAATTGAATAGTAAACCTGGAAGCTTAGTTCAATATGCTAATCCTAGTTATTCTTGTTTCATGTCCTAAGTGCGGGCGAAAATGCTTGAAGTCTTTCAAAGGTACTTCCACTGTGTGAAGATACGAAAACGTTATGTTATTGCGGTAGTTAATGGGAGGGAGTTTCTGACTCTTAAATGAGAGATGTAATCCGAATCTATGACTAGAATAGCGAGGAAGAGAATTCAGTTACCTCATTTATTCTCTGGTGAACGGAGTGTTTGAGAATTTGAAAAGCGAACATTTTTATTATAGCTTTGATACGTATTGAATATATAAACTTTTTGATACGTAAAGCGTAAAAAGGTTGATATTTGTGAATTTTGAGTTTAATATATGCCGGAAAGTTTAGTAGTAAGAGACCCTAAATACTTAGGTAAATTCATTGCAGTTGATAGAGAGTTCAATATCATAGGATACTCCGATTCGAGAGAGGAGTTGGAGGAAGAGCTAACTAAAAAAGGTTATAGCATAGCCGATTACGATATAATATATGTCCCTAAATCCCTCAAAAAAGATTCTAAAAGTGATTAATTTTTCAGATTTTTACGAAAATAAAATACCACTACTTCAGGTGGAGTTGGAATGCCCAAAGATTAAAAGAGGGAAAATTGTTCTAGGTTTAATCGATACGGGAAGTAGGTATACCATAATAAACAAGCACGTAGTAGAAGAATGCTTTTCTGAAGAAGAGTTAAAAACCAGATATTTCGATAGTGTTATTATTAATAATAAGAAATACGAAAGATATTCCTTTAGGTTTACTTTTCCTCAATTAGATAATATCGGCTATATATTTAATGCGGCAATTATTGAGTATGATCCGTTCCCTGAAGAGTTAGTACCTAATGTTATTTTAGGTAGAGAAGATTTTTTGAGGGATTTGATAGTTTGCTTGTATAAATCTGAATTGATAACCATATATAAGGAATTTTAGCTTTCGAAAACCTGCGTATAATATTTTATATTTTGACCTAGATCTGGAGAAAACAGTACTGGTTAGCTTTTCTGGCCATGGTCTATTAGATTTAGCAAACTATGCTGAAGTACTAGGTTTCAAATAATGAGGGACTAACTTTCGACAGAATTTCATATACTCCACATTTTTTCTCTTTCCATTTAGATTCTTATTTTTTGCGATAAAAATCTTTATAACCTCTATATAATCTATATAGGCAATGAAAAGAGAGCTAGCCGTAATTATGCTCATATTGATTTTTTTAATAATTATAATATTACATTCTTTCTCATTTCTACTATATTATCATGGTAATCAAAGGCAGTTTTCTCATTCTTCTAATTCTAAAGAAATTCGCAATATATATAATTTAACTGTATATGAGGTATCTTTCGCTACACCTTATGATAGAAATACAACATTATTTGAGGGAGTTCCGTCCCACGTGTATTTTATCCCAGTTAAGACTGGATTTTTCATTCTAAATGTCACTACGGCCATTGTAGTTCCTCCTTCAGTATATCATTGTTTATTGCTAGTAACGACTTCTGGTCCAATGAACTTAGCTAATAGACAACTTTGCTCTTGCCAAGGTTGTGTTTATGCTATAAATATATCTAATGGAGAAATAGTCTGGTTTCAAAAATTTAATAATCAAATAATGACACAACCTATTGTCATTAACTGTATAGTAATAATTGGCCTTGGGAATAATATTTTCCAAAATTGTCATGTAAGAGGTACTGGTGATAATGCTATAATAGCGTTAAATGCAACTACTGGTAAAGTTTTATGGGAATATAAAACCTTAGGAGAGGATATGCCGACTCCAACGTTTTATAACGGCAAGATCATTGAAGCTAACGGAAACGGACAAGTTTTTGCATTAAATTTGCAAGGAGAAGTTTGCTGGTGTAAAAATATAACTTCCTATGATAGCATGTCATCCCCGTTACTGGTTAACGGTGTAGTTTATTTTGGAAGTGCAAATCCATACATTTTTTGGGCTATTAATGCTGCTAATGGAAACATAATATGGTATGTAAACTTTTCATCAATTTATCCTTCTTTAGGTGGTTTAGATGATTCATCGCCGGCTTATTGTAACGGAATAATTGTAAGTGCTTATACTATAAAGGTCAATTGTTCAATTAAGGAAATATTATTCGCAGTAAATGCTACTAACGGGAAAATCTTATGGTGCATAGATGAGGGCTGTACAAAGATTCCGCCTAACCTAGAATCCCCACCACCTACCATATTCAACGGCGTTGTTTATCACGATTCTCCAGTAGGTATACTTTATGCCGTAAATTTAACTTCTGGAAAAATTATTTGGGCTTTCAAAACTGGATTTACTGTAGATAATCCCGAAATATATGAAGGTAAGATAATTATACAGAACGCTAGTGGATACTTGTTTGTTTTATCTTACCAAGGTAATCTCCTCAAGGGCTTTCAAACCCCTGTAATGCCGGGTCCGGGTAATATGCTCTTAACTTGCAATTCTCTTATACTAGTAGGAGTTAATGGAATAGTAGATTCTTTACCCCTCTACTGTTTGACATAAACCCCAAAAGGTAATTCTCTGCTTTTTATTACGCCTTCGTGAACGGAGGAATCTATAATGCCTATATATTTCCCTTTTACTTTAACTTCGAAATTCTCGAAAGGATAAAACGTAACTAAAGTGATTAGCCCATTTCTTTCAAACCCGCAACCGTTAAGCTTTATTGGCCTATAGCCTTTGAATAACTCCTTCCTATCTCTTCTTAAGTTTAGCAACTTCCAAGTTACGTATAGCTTAAGTTTGCCAAATTCTTCGTTCTTAAATAAAGTCACGGGATCTTCTGATTTTACTTCTTTAAGCATTTCCGCTAGTGTGTTGAAGTCTACTTTTCTTCTATTGTCTGGGTCAACCATTAAGTAAGTTAGGGTTTCATTACCTTGGTAAATATCTGGCAACCCTGGAGAAGTGAGCTTTATTATTACTTGTTCTACTGAGTAAATGCTACCTACTTTATTTATCTTTTTAAAGAATGGAATAAAAGAGGATAAGAATTCTTCATCCTTAATAACTCTTCTTACAAAATTAATTGTAGCATCTTCGTACTCTTGGTTTGGATTTAACCAGGAAGTATTTATTTTCTCTTCTCTTATTGCTTTAATCATGTAATTTACTAACCTGTCCTCGTATTCTTTTGAATAACCGTTCCACGTGCCTAATAAGACTTGATAAAATCTGTATTCGTCGTTCCTTATAGGATATCCTTTAACCTTGTATTTTTCATTTATAGTACTCCATCTCTTAATTAGATTTCTCCATTCTTCTGGAAAATTACTTAAGGCATTTATTCTTGATCTTGCGTCTTCACTAAGCTTTGTATCGTGAGTTGAGGTATCTATCATAGTGTTTGGCCAAAACAGTTCTCTTTCCATATTTCTAGCGTGAAATTCTTCGCATGAAATGCCAAATTTTAGGTCACTCCCAACTTCGTTTAGCGAAACTAACAGATTGTACCTATAAAAGAGAGTATCTTCATAACCTTTCGCCATTATCGGATCTTCAAGCTGTTGTAAAATCATCATCCCTTTTCTTTCGTTAATCAAATCAAGGATAGATTCATCAGCGCATTCCTTTATTTCTTCAATATCTTCCCACTCAATTTCATCCTCTGTAATGTACGTTCTGTAAACGTTAAGGCACGATAAGAATTTTACTAGGCTTTCTTTCTTAATCTCTCTCCCTGTTAGCTCCTTCAATTTTCTCAATATTCTATCCACGTCACCGTAGAAGAGCTGGTTTATCACGTCGATCTTTGCCTTAATTTTTTCTTCCTCTAGGTTTACCTTTTGGCCTACGAAATCCTCATATATTTCTTTAAATTTCCCCTCATTTTTTGAATTGACAAAAAGTAAATTCACGTCTCTCATAAAATCATAGCCAGTAGTTCCGTCGATTTTCCAGTCCCTCAACTTCTCCTTTGGCGAAAGGATCTTCTCTACTACTATGTACTTATCATTACCCATTTTTTCCCTTAGCATTTCAAGGTATTTTCTAGGATTTAATAGACCGTCTATATGGTCAACTCTTAAGCCGTCAATGCAGTCCTTCAGTTCAAAAATTTTCTCGTGATACTCGTTAAATACTTCCTCATCTTCTTGCCTTATTCCTATTAACCCGTTTACGTCAAAGAACCTCCTATAATTTATTTTATCAAATCTTTTCCAGTAAACAAGCTCGTAGTTTTGTTTCTTTAATAACTCCTTAATGTCTTTACCTTCTCCTATAAGCGGTAACTTTAATCCTTGATAATCTAGAAATTTTTCCCCTTTCTCTTCAACAATTTTCAGTTTACTTAGGTCTTCCTCTCCTAGTATTGGCAAGACTATTTTATCTCCGTCAAAGTCAAAGAATTTCCTATATTTAGAATTCGAATTTCTTAGAAAGTCTAGCAAGTAAGGATTTTCTAGAGCCATGTGGTTAGGTACAATATCTACTATTATCTTCATTCCTCTTTTTCTTGCTTCCTTACAAAGTTCAAGGAATTTTTCTTCACCGCCTAAATCTTCGCTAACCTTCTTGAAGTCATAAACGTCGTAACCGTGAGTACTTCCTTTCCTTGCCTGTAATATTGGGGATAAATATAACCATTCTACACCTAAATCGTGCAAGTAATCCAGGATTGATATTAAATTAGAAAAATTAAATTCCTTATTTAACTGTATTCTGTAGCTCACGTTCACACTCTCTTATATATTATTGCGGTTCTTCCTTCAACTTGAATTTCTTGCTCTGCCTTAACTATTTTCTCATTCTCCTTAGGTTCTCTTAAACAACTCCAAGCTACTAACTCCCATTTTTCTCCTAGTTTAGGTATCTTGAATTTTATACTACTCGGACTACCGTTGAGTATCACTAGGAAAGTATCATCTGCTACTCTTTCTCCTCTTTCGTTTACTTCATCCATAGCATCTCCTGATAGGACAAAGGCTATTGTTTGCGTTGGAGAGTTCCAAGTTTTATCATCTATTTCAGTTCCTGCAGGAGATATCCAGGTTAAATCCTTATAAGGAGAACCGAATAGCTTCCTACCTTGGAAGAACTTCCTCCTCCTAAAAATAGGATGAGCTTTCCTGAAATATATCATCGATTTTACGAAATCTCTGAAAGCCTTTTTCCTTTCATCTAAGTTCCAGTCGTACCAAGAAATTTCATTATCCTGACAAAATGCGTTATTGTTTCCCCTTTGTGTCCTGCTTAATTCGTCTCCTCCTAATAGCATTGGTACTCCTTGACTTATGAATAATGTTATCATGAAATTCCTCTTTTGTTTTTCTCTACAAGCTATTACGTTGGGATCTTGCGTTTCTCCTTCAAAACCGCAGTTCCAGCTATAATTTTCATCCATTCCGTCCTTATTATCAAATCCATTTGCTTCATTATGTTTTTGATTATAGCTTACTAAATCTTGTAATGTAAACCCATCGTGGGAAGTAACGTAGTTAATGCTAGCGAAGGGTGTTCTTCCAGAGCCTTGATAAAGATCTGGAGATCCCATTAATCTGTTTGCTAATTCAGAGTAAAGTATTGGTTCTCCTCTCCAAAACCTCCTTATAGTATCTCTGTACTTGCCGTTCCACTCTGCCCATTGGTAAGGGAAATTGCCTACTTGATAGCCTCCTTCTCCTACATCCCAAGGTTCTGCAATTAGTTTTACTCTAGATAGGATAGGGTCTTGTTGAATTGCTACAAAGAAAGTTGATAGCATATTAACGCTGTAAAGCTCTCTAGCTAAAGCTGACGCAAGGTCAAATCTAAAACCATCAACGTGCATTTCTAAAACCCAATAACGTAAGCTATCCATGACCATTTGCAAAACTCTTGGATGCCTTAAATTCAATGTATTGCCAGTCCCAGTGAAGTCCATGTAATACCTAGGATTTTGGGGATTTAACATGTAATACGACGAATTATCAATTCCCCTGAAGCTCAATGTAGGCCCTAACTGATTTCCTTCTCCCGTATGATTGTAAACAACATCTATTATAACTTCAATTCCAGCAGCGTGGAGTTCTTTAACCATTTTCTTGAATTCTACTACTTGTTTTCCTAAGCAGTCAGTTGCGTAACCGCAATCCGGTGCAAAGTAAGCTATTGGATTGTAACCCCAATAGTTAGTTAATCCTTTCTCTACTAGGAATCTATCTCTAACAAATTGCTGTACCGGCATTAATTCTACTGCAGTAATTCCTAAGTCCTTAAAATAGGAAATTGCAGATTTAGAGGCTAAGCCGAGGAATTTTCCTCTTATCTTTTCGTCTATATCGTCTCTTTTTATAGAAAAACCCTTAACGTGAGTTTCATAAATTACAGTTTGAGACCAAGGTATCCTTAAACTTAAAGGCTTATCGTCTTCCCAATCGAATTCATCACTTACAACTACGGACTTCGGAATAAAAGGCGTAGAATCTCTCTCATCAAAGGATAAATCTTGGTTTGGGTCACCTATTTTGTAACCGAAAAGTGAGTCGTCCCATTTTATAAAACCTGCAACTGCCTTAGCGTAAGGGTCAATGAGAGTTTTATTTTTATTAAACCTTAACCCTTGTTCAGGCTTATATGGACCGTCTACCTTGTAAGCATAAAGTTGTCCTGGCATGATTCCAGGGACACAAACGTGCCAAAGGTCTCCCGTTTTTTCTTTAACTTCTATTACTTCCTTAGGCTCCTTATCATCTGGATGAGAGAAAAGTAATAGTTGTACTGCTGTAGCGTTTTCAGAAAATAGCACGAAATTAGCTCCGTCTTTCGTTAAAGATACTCCTAAAGGATAAGGATAGCCAGGTCTTGTAGGTATTTGCACAAAAGCCATACTAGAATATAATAGTGATCAAAATTAAGTTTCGCTTAAAATTATTCGTGAACTTTCGTTTTAATTCTCAGTAATTTATGCTAAGATAATAAATTGTGATAACCTCAAATTTGCAATGCACAATCGGAGTCTCATGGGCTTCTCGATCCCTATCAGGTTCTCATGGGATCGCATTACTGCTAGATTTTGCCTAAACTTATAATAAGCCTTTCCCCCTTTAGTATATGGATATAGGAGCGAATTTTGATGGAAAATCAACATTCTTCAGAGTATGGGCTCCATATAATAAGGAGGTATTTTTAGTTCTCTATAAAGATGGGGAAAGAAAAGTAATAAAAATGGAATTAGAGGACGAGGAAAGAGGTTATTTTTCAGTTGAGGTAGATAACGCAAAGCCCGGAGATATGTATACTTACATGATAGGAGGAAAAGAGTATCCAGACCCGGCATCAAGGTTTCAACCAGAAGGAGTTCACGGTAAATCCCAAATAATTGGTGATTTTTCCTGGGACGATTATAACTGGAAAGGAATAGATTTTCCTATAATTTACGAATTGCATGTAGGAACTTTTGGAGGGGACTTTGAAGGAGTTAAGAGAAAATTGGATTATTTAAAAGAACTAGGAGTTACAGCAATTGAGTTAATGCCAGTTCACCAATTTGCAGGCAATAGAAACTGGGGTTACGACGGAGTATTACTTTATGCAGTGCAAAATAGTTATGGTGGACCTCAAAAGCTTAAGGAATTAGTAAATGAAGCTCATAAGAAGGGTCTTGGAGTTATCTTAGATGTTGTTTATAATCATGTTGGGCCAGAAGGAAATTATCTTTCTGTTTTTGGTCCTTACTTTTCTACGAGATATAAAACCCCTTGGGGACCTATTTTTAACTTTGACGAAGCTTATAGTGACGAAGTGAGACATTACGTAGTGCAAAATGCTGTTTATTGGATTAAGGAATACCATGTTGACGGCCTTAGATTAGATGCCGTGCATAGTATATTTGATAATTCTCCTAAGCACATTTTAGAAGAAATAAGAGATGCTGTAAAGGAAGCTAACCCTAAGGCGTTATTAATTGCTGAAAGTGATTTAAACGATCCAAGGATAATATTGCCTAAGGATAAGTGCGGTTATTGTATAGATGCTCAATGGTCTGATGATTTTCATCATTCCCTGCATGCTTTACTTACCGGGGAAAGAGATTCATATTATGCCGACTTTGGAGAAATTACGCAGCTAGCTAAGGCAATAAAGGACGTTTTCGTATATGATGGAGTATACTCAAAGTTTAGGAAGAAAACTCACGGTAGGCAGGTAGGTAATTTACCTGGTAATAAGTTTGTAGTTTACGCTCAAAATCATGATCAAGTTGGTAATAGGAAGGACGGGAAAAGGTTGATATCTTTAGTTGGTGAAAAAGCGTTGATTGCCCCATTCCTTTACATATTATCTCCTTATATTCCAATGATATTCATGGGCGAGGAATATGGCGAAACAAATCCCTTCCTATTTTTCACGGATTTCTCTGACCCAGAAATAATAAAAGGCTTGAGGGAAGGCAGGAAAAGAGAGCTTGGAGAATATTATTACGACCCGCAAGATTACTCTACATTTGAGAAGTCAAAATTGAGTTGGAAGTTAGATGAGAGGATTCTATCCTTATACAAGGAATTGATAAGGTTGAGGAAAGAATTGTTTAACGACTTTTCTAGGAACGTAGATGTAAAAATAGAAGGCAAAGCATGTATAATAATTAGGAGAAAGGAGAAATACCTAGTTATAGCGTGTTTTAGTAAAACACATCTAGATCTTAAAGCGAAATCTATAATTACTACTGTGGGAATGCCATCTTCTCTTCCGGGGGAAGTTAGTGTGGGAGCAGGAGTTTATGAGGAGTTATGAATTTTCTTCATAATTGCATAAAGGTCTTCGTCAACTACGTAGTCCTCGCTAAGATACCAGAATTTCCATTGGTTGGGAGAGAAAAGTTGTATGTACACTTTATTCTTATCATTCTTAATAACGTTAACTACGTGAATTCCTTCCTCCTCACTTAGGTTGAAAAATACTTTTCTTCCTCCATAATGTTTAAATAGTGCAAAACTTATTTCCTCTTTTAATTCATCATTTAGATTTAGCGTTTTACCTTTAATTACGTGTACTTTAGTTTTTCCGCTTATAGTTTCACATAGCGAAATTAACTCACAGTTATTTATAACCTCGTGTAGTTTTTCTTCAGCTTCTTTTTCTATCTCTTGAACTGTTTTAGCCAATTCGTCCATAGATTTAGGCAAATCGTACTCCACGTGAGAAGTCACAGAACCGCAGGAAAAATGCAATTTAATTTTTCTCCTAAATTCGCCTCTAATTTTAATTCTTCCAGAGGTTCCGCTGAAACTAAAAGGCGAGTTTGTGCTCACTGAATACACAAAGCAGTTTGAACTCGAGTATTTTTGTAATAATTTAAAAAGGATACCTTGAATGTAGAACTGTAAGGATAAGTTCATTAATAATAATTTACGGAAGAAATTTATTAACATTCAACCTCTGGATATTATGCAATTAGCAATAGCCGTTCACAGTTCTCTAAATAAAGAATTAGAGGATAAAATAAAGAGGTTTTTCGAAAATCTCAAGTGTAACCCAACAATCTTAGTTGGAGGTTATTGGGGAGGCATGAAGGTTGTTGTTGACGAGGCTATAAAAAAGAAGCTTAAAGTCGTAGTTATATTGCCAGAAGAAAGGGAAGATGTAGAACTTCCTCCAGACGTTATAAGAATAAACAGTGGCTGTGAATATAGGTGTAGGTCAGTAATTTTAGTCAGATCGGCAGATTTATTAGTTTCATTAGGTGGCGAAGTAGGTACTACTATAGAAATTTTCATGGCCTATGCAATGGGAAAGAGAGCTTTAGTTTTGAGCGATACGGGGTTTTCTACTGATAAGCTAAAAACTGCTTTCTCAGAATATCTCGATAACAGAAAAGTAATGAAAGTTGAATATTATTCTTCACCAGAAGATTTGGCAAAGGAAGTTTGTAAGCCTATAACTCAAATTAAGACGAATTTTGGTTAATATTCGTAATTACTGAGATATCTAAGCCTTTCACTAAGAGATGGATGAGTTCTAAACAAACCTCCATTTCCGTAATTGCTTGAAATTATATCATATTTCATTAACAATATCTGTAATTCAGGAAAGTTCTTTAATACGTATGAAGGTAACTTATCGCTTAAATATGCTATTTTTATTAGTGCAGTCTCTAGGGGTATTGCATAACTTCTGTCCTTCTTTACTGCTGTTATGTCTGCCCTTTTCTCAACTCTTCTATGTATAGCAAAAAACAGTGGAAATAAACCAAGAAAGTAGAAAATAACAATTATTGACAGATAACATGAGAAGAAATATATCAAAAAGGAGTATATTGAGTTAATTCCTATTATTGTCAATATCAGTACTTCTGGATCGTGGTTTTTTAAGTGTGAAATTTCATGTGCAATTACCGCTTCTAATTCTTGATCATTTAATAAGTCTAATAAAGGCGAAGTTACTGCCATTCCTCTGAATAAAATATTGCCAAAAGCTAAAGCATTAGGAAAGTCTACATAAGATATGTATACCCTAGGAGTTTTTACTCCAAATTTTTTTGAAACTTTATCAACTACTTCTACTAATCCTTCTCCTCCTTTTCTCATCTTAAGGAGTGCTATCATTGTAAACGGAGAAATAAAATACCAAAGTCCAAATATCATAATAATTTGAAAGATATAAAAGAACGGTATGCTTACAACTATAGAAGAAACTATAACGTCAATAACTGCAATCGATGCAAAAGATATTATGTAATATCTTAGCCAATATCTAGTTACCATGTGATATTCTTCAAATAAAAGGTAATATTTTTGCCTTAAATTTCTAGCAACTTTTTATGTCAAATCAAAATACTATATACTAATTTTTATTATGTTTATATATTAGTAGATGACTTTAAATTTTCACAGTAGTATATTATATATGGTGATATGAATGAAGGCATTATCAAAGAAAGTTGAGATTGCTTATGATGAGCTTCCAGAGGAATACTTAAAGAACGAATTCCCAGAGATATATGAAAGCTATAAGAAGAGAAAAGAGATAACTTTTGATTTGCTACTCTATTTGAGGAACTAAATTATTTTGGCCAAGTGACTAATTTTTAAGCAAAAAGTATGTCATGCAATTAAATCTTGCAGAAGTCGTTTCTAATATATTTCCTATCACGAGAGATGAAATTGAACGAATTTATATTAATAAAAATAAATTTATTGTGGTCATATATGATTTTTCCACTTCCAAATCAAGGAAGTATGAAGGAGAACTAAAGAGAAATAAAATAATATTTTGGAGGAATAAAATTAAATTACAAGTACCTCTGAAGGACATCACATTATTAAGAAAACCAATAGAGGTTGGTAAAATACAGAATTTTGAAATATGGGAAATTAAAGGTGATGAAAAGCTACCAGGTTTTCCTTTAGAGATGCCAATTATAGTATCATAATTTTTTCCTAATTTCGTTACGAACTTCCTCTTTAAACTTCTTTATTCCCTCCACGTTCCTAGGAGTTAAAACGAATTGTGCATTACCTTCAAAGCTTACTGTAATTCCTACTTTCCCTACCGTCCTCACACCAGTATCAATTTGCAAAACTTCCTTATCCTTGTAATTCTGAATATTATTTATGTTAACGTATTCCCTCTTGTCCGATACTAAAACGTGAATATCTACCCCTGGATTAGGATGATATAATATTTCTACAATTTTAGAATCAACGTTAAGTACAAAGGAGTCTATTAATTTTCCTCCCATTTCTATTATTGCCTCTATTACCTTAGTTAGAACCCACTGAGAGTAAATTTCTTCACTGTAAGAATTTAGAACCCTAACTCTCTCCTGTGGTATAGGCCTTAGCATTGCGTCAATTTCTGCTTCTATAGTATTAACAACAGGTAACCTTAATCTTAACTTTTGAACACTACTCTTTATTTCCTCCTCAAGTGGAGCAACTCTCCTAAAGGTAAATAATGGCGTCCTTTCAATTCCAAATAATCTAGGTCTTAGCTGTACTAAAGGTGAAGGTGTTAAAGTTTTACTTATCATTAAATCAAACGATAAATCCCTTCCTAAAATGTTAGGTCTTGTGAATCTGAAGAGCCTAGGCTTTGGATTATAATTTACATAATATCCATTCGTTATCTCATTTTCTGGGACTTCCCACAATACTAGAGACCTATTTCCTAATGAAATTGATCCTACTTTTCTTGCTCCTTCAAGTTGCGAAACGTGAACTACTTCATTTCCTCTCATGAAGTAAGTAAACCAACTGTCTTCTCCGTAAACCTCTTCCACAGTTACCATGTAAGGTCTGTAAAATATTATATTCAAAGTTTAAACGATTAATTCACGAGAAGGAAATATAGAAGAATATTATTGAAATAAAAAGCAGTAAATAATCTATTAAATGAAAACCTATTTTTACTAAAGAAGTTCTATTTTTCTTACTCATGTATCCTCTCGTTTCCAACGCTATTGCTAAGTTCCTAGAACCTTTAATTATATACACAAATACTGGCAAAATGACTGCTATTAGAGCATAAAGTTGGTAAAATAGCCTAATTGGGAGCGGTTTTCCGTAACCTAAACCCCTTAATATGGTCATTTTATATGAGGTCTCCATATTTTGTAATGCTTGAGGAATTACTTTTACGAAAACTGAAAATATTAACGTTATTGCTAAAGGTATTTTAAGTTCAGAAAAAGCCCTAATTACCTCTGACGTATTTGTGGTTGCAATAAAAACAAAGCCTAAAAGCGTTATATATAACGTCGGAGAATATAGAGAAAACAAAATACCGTGAAACAAGGAAGAGCAAGTTACAACTGTAGAATATCCAAAGATTCTTGCAATCTCACGCGGCCAAGTGTAAATTATATTCCCATAGTAATAGAACGAATTAATCTCTACCCATGCTGTAATAAGCAAATACGCTCCTACATAGTAGGCTAGGCATTTGATTTTATTCCTTAATATCAGAAAAATTGTAGAAAGTAGTAAAAAAGGAAAAAGAATTGCTAGAATCAAAATATGTAGCTGAAGAATTGTATAAAATCCTCTGGTCAAAAATACAAATAATCCTATTTCAAATAATATCTTACTTAAAGGGTTAACAACAATTTTTCTTCTCTCATATTTAACTATTTCAGCTAATCCTCCGTAACCTAGTTTTATCATTAAAAATATTGTAACAAAATAAACTACTGGCAATAAGAGATACTGTATGTAAATCACAATTCAGTTAAGGCGAAGAGAATTAAATATTTTATGAAAGCTTTAATGGTAAGATTTATTAGTTAGCCGTCAAAAAGTTTGTATCCGAACTAAAATGAACAGGAAGAAATTACTAGCTTTAACTAATACTAGCATAGGAATTTTCATGGCATTTGCTAATTACAATATGATAATAATTGCCTTACCTGCTATATTTAAAGGCTTGAACTTTAACCCAACAAGCCCAGACTCTTTAGGATACTTAATTTGGGTAATCTTAGGTTACATGGTTGTCACTGCGTCACTAGTAGTAACCTTTGGGAGAATTTCTGACTTAAAAGGTAGAGCGAGGCTTTATACGATAGGTTTTCTAATATTTGCAATTGCTTCCACGTTATTGGCATCCATTACTTCAACGGGTAATTTAGGAGTAATGGAAATGATAATCTTTAGGCTATTGCAGGGAGTCGGAGGAGGATTATTAATGGTGAATAGCACTGCAGTACTTACTGATTACTTCGACAAGAGAGAACTAGGGAAAGCCTTAGGGTTAAATCAAGTTGCAGGTTTAGTAGGAGGGGTTGCAGGTTTAATAATAGGCGGGATCTTATCCATTTATAACTGGAGATTCATATTCGTTTTCAGTGCAGTTGTAGGAATTATAGGGACTATCTGGTCAGCATTAACTCTTAAGGATATTCAAAAGCCCATTAAGAGGTCAATAGATGTAATTGGAAATACTTTATTCGCCCTAGGCATTACGATTCTTCTAATTTCAGTAACTTACGGGCTTTTACCTTATAATAGCCAACCACTGGGCTGGAGCAATCCTTGGGTAATTGCTGGGATACTAGTTTCAATCGGACTAATAAGCTCTTTCGTCTTTATTGAAAGAAAAGTTAAAGATCCTATGTTTGACCTTTCCTTGTTTAAGAATAAAGATTTCTCTACCTCTAACACTGCCAACATGATAGCGTCATTAGCTAGACAAGGAATTCTATTAATGCTCCTAGTCTTATTACAAGGTATTTGGCTACCTTTACACGGAGTACCTTACTGCGATACTCCATTTTGGGCTGGAATCTATTTAATACCTAATGTTTTAGGATTTGCAGTATTTGGCCCAATTAGCGGTATACTTTCAGACAGATATGGAGGAAAAATACTTACAAGCATTGGCTTAACAATTAGCGGTATAGGTTTTCTCTTACTAACATTATTACCTTACAATTTTAACTTATACGAATTCTTTGCAATAACTTTTATTCAAGGTGCAGGGATGGGATTATTTACTGCCCCAAACACTGCAGATATGATGGCTTCAGTACCCATTAATAAAAGGGGTTCTGCATCAGGAATGAGAGCTGCTCTTCAGAATACTGCCTCAGCTTTCAGCGTAGTATTTTACTTTAGTATATTAATTTCAGCAATGACAGGAAGTTTGGATTCCTCAATATCTTCTGCACTCTCCTCATATGGAATTCACGTTAATGCAAGTATCCCTGCCTCAGTTGTAATATTCTCTGCATTATTAGGTTACGATCCTTTATCTGCATTCTCCTCATCTCTTCCGCATTCGATAGCAGTAAAGATTGATAATCCGCAATTCTTCGTGACAGCAATTGCCCCTTCGTTTATGAGTTCACTAAGGTTAACACTTTATATTTCCGCCGGATTACTTTTCATGTCAGCATTAATTTCCGCATTTAGAGAGAGTGGTAGAGTTGGAAGATTGGGAAATAGTACTCAAGGGGAACAGAAAGCTGAGAGATCTATTGCAAAAGGAAGCTGAAAAGAGAGGGCTTTCCTATACTGAAGTTTCCACTCTGTATTTTTTAAAGGGTGGAGAAAAGAACGTTAGTAGCTTGGCAGAATTTGTAGGAGTGAATAAGTCGACAATGGTTGAAATTCTTGACAAATTGGAAAATGAGGGACTGATAACCAGAAGTAGAGATGAAAAAGATAGAAGAGTTGTTTTAGTTAAAATAACTCAAAAAGGGCTTGAAGAACTTGAGAACGTTAGGCAAGGTTATAAGAATTTAATAAAGGACATTCTATCAAGATCTGAAGGTAACATTATAAAATTCTTCCAGATAGTTATGGAAGAGGTATCCTCAAAGGAGAAAGCAAGCAATGTCCAAAAATGAATTTCTATACCTAGCTACAGTGATTTTTACTCTAACTTTTGCTATTAGGGCCTCAAACAATATGTTAATAACAACTATTCCGCTTATTTCCGCTTATATCTTTCATTTCTCCTCAGTTTTAATTGGAGTACTTTCATCAATTCTTTCAGTATCATCTTTTATTTCAAGCTTTTTTGTTAACTCAAGGATAGATAACTCAAGGAGGAGAGAATTATTTTTAATATCCTCAGCTACTTATGCAGTAGTTTTTCCATTATTTTTTGTTGCTAACTGTATTTTAATCTTTATCTTATCTTTTATAGCAGGGTTTTCATTGGGAATTCTGTTTCCTAATATTATTACGTTATCAGGATCATTAAACGATAGAAAAATGAGCGAGAGAATGTTAGCATTATATACTACGGCGTTAAGTCTTTCCTTAATAATAAGCCCAGGGCTAGAATCTTTAATACTTCAAAGATTTAGTTTAAGGGAAGCATTTATATTCTTTTCTTTTTTAGCTTTTTTAGTTTTATTTATTTCATTAAAGGTTAGATTCCCAGAATCTCATGAAAGGAGAGAAATAAGTGCTAAAGCTAGAGAAATTTTATTCTCTCCTAGATTCCTCGCTCCGTTCTTTAACAATTTGATGTACGATATACCTTTTGCATTTATAGAAGTTTTTGGTGGAATATATGCTATAGAATATTTTCATGCCAGCTATTCTATGGCGACGTTTTTGTTTACTCTCTATTTTTTAACATCGTTTATAGGTAGAGCATTATTCACCTTAAGAGCTCCAAGTAACGTATTTAGGATAATACTCTTAAACGTAGCTCTCAGTGTTATAGGACTATTTCTAGCTTTCATCTCTTTCAACGTTATTCTTTATGTTATTTCCTTACTTATTTTAGGCATACCTCACGGTTTAACTTATCCATCTTCATTAGTAATCATTAGGAGGAACTTTAGAGATGAAGAAAGAAGTGCAGCAAATAGTTACTTTACTGGAATACTCCTGGGCTTAGGTGGAATAGTTCCAATAATAATGGGAGGAATTGTAAGCTTAATAGGGATAAGATTATCTTTTCTAGTATTAACTATTGTAGTTATAGTTTTCTTCTCCTTATTTTTCATTAAACAAAGAGAAATTAAAAATAAGGAATCTTCTTAGCCATTTCATTAAGAGTATTAAATAATTTTTCATCAATGTTAATTTCATTTCCGCTGTTTTTTAATAATTTATCTCCTCTATCACCAGGCAATGAACCCAGAATTCTTCTCATCAATTCTATTCCGTGATTTTCCTCCTCAGTAAATTTAGGGTTGATAACTATTAGTACTTCACCCTTATTTGGAGGATTCTCAGTATTTAATACCCCTTTAACTTCTGGCCCTACAGCGCTTCCTGTTAAGAATGAGGTAAGGAGCTCTAGCGTTAACATTAAATAAAACCCTTTTACTCCACCTAAAGGTAGTAAACCTCCTTTCAAAGCCTCTGTAGGGTCAGTTGTTATTTCTCCTCTCTCATTTACTGCAACTCCGTAAGGAATTTTTTCTCCTTTTCTTTGCGCCTCTATTATTTTACCTCTTGCAGTTAAAGATAAGGCCATGTCTAGGACAACTGGTGGGTTAGAAGGAATTGATATACTTAAAGGAGTTGTTGAAAGTAGCTTTTCAGCCTTCCCAGGAAAAACCACCGCTGGCTCTGCGTTTCCAAACATTATTGCTGAATAACCTTTTTCAGCTAATTTTCTAGTATAATAACCAAGGAAACCTATGTGAGAAGCATTCCTTACGGCCACGATACTTATAGGTTCTTTAAACTCCAGTTCGTTAATTATTTTATTCCACAGTACAATCCCAATACTCCTTCGAGCATCTATCAGTAGAGAAGAAGAAGTAGATTTTAATATTTTGTAATTTAACTTCCTTTCTATAGTTCCTAATTCTATACCTTTAACTAGAGGAATTACTCTTTGTACACCGTGAGAAGAATGCCCCCTTAGTTCAGCCTCTATAAAATGTTCAGCTATTACGCTCGAGTCTTCAACTCCTCTCTTATCTAGTATATGAATAATGATTTCCTTTAACTCATTTACGGGAATTTTCATTTGCTTAAAACTTTGTATTTTCTTTTATAAGCTTGGATTGTTCTAAGAATATTTATATAAAAACTTAAAATTCTTTCTCATCTTTAGAAAGATAATTTTATTAGATAATTTTCATAAGTTTTATTATGAAAATATATTTTACTGTAAAGGAGACACCATTTTGTCCCACAAACTACGGTATCTTTGAGTGTAAAATAAAGGAAGATGGAAATTACAAAAAGGAAGTATGTAGTTTGATAGCTTGTTGTAGAGTAGAGTTAAGTACACCAATAGATAAATTTTAAGTAAGACGAATTATTTTTCCTGATAATACTTTTTGTACAAAATGATTTGAACGTTAATTAAGGAAGCTTAACCAAATTCTTAATAGAGTTAACTTTAAATAATTTAGGCTAACCCTAATTTTTAGGGTTTCCCAAATGAGTGTAAATATCCCTAGGCTTAAAAAAGGAGTAGTCGGAACTTTGGAGGCAGTAGCTCAGGAAATAGCCGCAATGGCACCTGCTTGTGATACAGTAGCTTTCATTACTTCCGCAGCGGCTTTCGCTTTCGTTTTAACTCCTCTAGCTTTTCTCTTAGCAATGGTTACTATGTTCATTGAGGTCAATACTCTTTATCATCTTTCTAAAAGGCATGCAAGTGCTGGAGGCTATTACGGTTACGTTGCTACAGCTTTTGGCTCTTTTCCAGCAATAATAACTGGATTAATGTATCCAGTTTATCAAATAGCTAGTACTGCAGCAATACCGGTTTATGTAGCAGGGATTGTATTGCCCGGAGTTTTACATTATTTCTGGGGTATAACTTTACCAGGATGGGTATGGATAGCTTTCATAACTTTCTTCATTCTCTTCCCAATATTCTTAGCTATGATAGGAATTAGACCGCAAATGAAATACATTAGATATGCAGCATTAACTGAGGTGGCATTCCTTGCAATAACTTCATTAATAATAATATTGAAGGCTCCAGATAATACAATAAATGTGTTTAATCCATTTGCTTGGAATTCAGTATATGGTTCTTGCTGGAATAAAATAGGAGGACCTATGGCAGGTTTAGGATTAGGAATGGTATTCGGTTTAACAAGCTTTATCGGCTACGGAGGCTCAGCTCCATTAGGAGAAGAGGCAAAAAGTAGCAGAGCAATAACTAAGGCATTAATGCTAGGAGTATTTGTAGTAGGTGTCGTTTTAACTGAAGTCGCTTACGCCTTGACAGTAGGATGGGGTATTAATAAAATGGTTTCCTTTGCTTCCTGCGGAATTCCAGGAATAGTGGTTTATACGGAATTTCTCGGTATAGCTGGAGGTCTCTTATTAGCATTATTTGCATTTAATTCAGCATTTTCAGATAGCGTGGCAATGCAGTCGAACGCTGGAAGAGTATATTTTGCCATGGGCAGAGATGGTATATTACCAAAGTTCTTCTCATATGTACATCCTAAGTGGGTTACGCCGAGTAAGTCTTTGCTCTTTGTAGGAATTTCCGCTAGTGCATTAGCCTTGGCATCAGGATTTATAGTAGGATACTTCGCTGGAACTTCTCCATCACAACTTATATATTGCCCGGCTACATCTAAGCCAGTATTCTGTGCACTTAGTGCAACGTTCGATTATCTAACAACTATAGCACTTGTAGGGTTTATGGTAGCTCACTTCATAAATAACACTGCAGTTATGGTATTATTTGCAAGGCTAAAAGAAAGACATTATGGAATGAATAGAATAATTCACCCATTCTTGCATTACATTTTACCAGCAATAGCTACCATAATCTTTGCTTTCGTACTTTACGAGTCAATATGGCCTCCAGTATTCCCAGTAACTCAAGCTGTTATAACAGGAGTTTCCGTGTTAATATTCTCTATAATATATACAGCCTGGATAAGAGTAAAGAAGCCAGAAGCTTATAGAATGGCTGGAAAGACTGTAAATATTGTTGAAGAAGAAAGGAGAGAACAAGCTAGAGTATAACCTTTTTTGATTGAAAGTATTTATTTTTTAATAGCTTTTCTCTTTAATGGATATTTCACGAAAATTTTCGGGATAACATTCTTTTTATAGCTAACCTAATTTAATTCTCGGTGAAATAATTGGGAATAGATCCGAACTATCGTACGTCCAGGCAAGTAGTAGGTGAACATCAAGGCCACAAGGTTTATGGCCCAGTAGATCCACCTAAAGTTTTAGGAATACACGGAACAATAGTTGGAGTAGACTTCGACTTATGCATTGCAGACGGCTCTTGTATAACGGCATGCCCAGTAAACGTATTCCAATGGTATGACACTCCAGGACATCCTGCATCAGAAAAGAAGGCTGATCCAATAAACGAACAAGCTTGCATATTCTGCATGGCCTGCGTAAACGTTTGTCCAGTTGCCGCAATAGACGTTAAACCACCGTAAACGTTTTTTATTTTCTTCTTTTCCCACATAAAAAGTCATTAATAGTTTTATTCTCAGGTGATTAGTAGCTTTTCAAATTTTTGAGTTTCTCTTCATTATAGATATTTCATAATTCTAAGACTCTTTTAGATTAAAATTATTCTTAATTTGAAGAAAAACTTATTTAAGAAAAGTTTTTAAACATTGAATGCTAAGATATTTTAGTGATAAAATGGACTTAAAAGGAACTAAAACTGCAGAAAATTTAAAGACTGGCTTTATAGGCGAATCAATGGCAAATAGACGTTACTTATATTTTGCAAAGAAGGCTGATGAAGAAGGATATCCAGACATTGCAGCAGTTTTTAGGAGTATAGCTGAAGGAGAAACTGCTCACGCTTTCGGGCATTTAGATTTTATAAGACAAGGCGGTTTAACCGATCCTGCTACGGACAAGCCAATAAAGACGCTTGAGGATATGATACAATCTGCCATAGCTGGAGAAACTTACGAATTTACTCAAATGTATCCCGGTTTTGCAAAACAAGCAAGGGAAGAAGGTTTTGAAGAAGTCGCAGAATGGTTTGAAACTCTGGCCAGAGCTGAGAAAAGCCATGCCGAAAGGTATAAACAATTGTTATCTTTACTGCAAGGTAAGCAGTAATGTATTCATTAGATCCTGAAGACACTTCATTTTTTGATTCTTCCAAACTTAAGGCTGAATTTGTAAGGCAAGCATCCGTATGCCACGGCTGTAGATTATGCTTTAACTATTGTTTCGTTTTTCCTAGGCTATTTTCTATTACAGATAGGAAAGGTCCAAAGGAGTTGACTTTAGAGGATTTATTCTCCATAGTACCTGACTGTTTTCATTGTAAGATGTGTTACAATAATTGTCCTTATACTCCTCCTCACGAATTCAACATGGACTTTGCTCATTTAATGGATTGGGCTTGGTTATATTATAAAGAAACCTCTGGATTATCCTTGAGAGACTATTTATTTGAGGCTGTAAATGTTCCGTTTAAGAAAATTGTAAGTAAAATTTACCCATATACTAAAGAATTACTAGGAATAAAAGAAGATGCACCAATGCCGCAGATGTCTGATAAAGGCTTTAAACCTAGGGTTGAGAAGATTGAGAACCCAATAGCTAAAGTTGTACTTTTCCACACTTGTCTAGTTGAGGATTTTTATCCAGAATTAGGTCAAGACGTTATAGAGGTTTACAATAAGCTAGGAATTGAAGTAAAGTTAGCTAACTTCCTTTGTTGCGGTGCTCCAATGCTAGACGTTGGTGACGCTAAGATGCTGAAGAAAGTGGCGGAGTTTAATTCTTCCCTACTTGAAAATTTCATCAAACAAGGTTATGACGTAGTTTCTCCAATACCTACATGTTCATTAATGATTGAGGAATACAAATACATAATAAATAAAGAGATTAAGGTCTACGATGTTATGGAATATCTTTTAAAATTGAGTAGGGAAGGAAAAATCAAACTTCCAAGAAAGGTAAATATGACAATATTTTATCATACTCCTTGTCATCTTAAGTACTTGAAAATTGGCTTGCCTGGAGTAACAATTATGAGGTCATTGGGAGCTAAAGTGGAAATAGCAGATAAAGGATGTTCTGGAATCGACGGAGGCTGGGGGTTAAGGAATTATGATAAGGCCAAGATTATAGGAAAAAAGATGATGGAGGCTTTTTCTCAAAGTAATGCAGAAGTTTTTGCCACTGAGTGTCCTCTGGCGGGTTTACAAATCTTCAAGGCTTCTGGTAAAAGGCCTCTTCACCCCATTCAAGTTTTAAAGGAGGCGTTAAGTAGTGGTTAGCATTACAATTAAAGACGTGTTACCATGGAGAGAATACGAGAAAATTAGAATGAATGAGATAAGGAAAATATCTGAAATAAAAAAGAGTAGAAGAATAGAACTAGGAGATAGATTATCATTACTCTTTGAAAATAAGGATACTGTATTACATCAGATTCAGGAAATGATTTATCTTGATAGATTAGAAAAAGAAAAGGATATAGAGGAAGTAATAAGAATTTATTCTAGTTTGCTTCCCGGAAATGGAAAAATAAAAGCTACTCTTTACATTTATGCATATTCTATGAATGATCTAGTTAATGTCTATAAAACTTTAAATAAAGTATATAATTCGGTTTTTCTGAAAGTAGGGTTTAAATTTATTCAAGGAGAACCCGAGGCAGGGAGAGAACAAGGCGAATCTTTCAGCACTGTGCAATATTTAACCTTTGATCTTCAAGGAGAGAGATCTACAAATATGGAAATCCACGTTCTTCACGAGAATTATAAGGTTACTGCTAAAATTCCAGAGGAGTTAGCTAAGAAGCTTCTCAAAGAAGCGTACGACGAATCCTAAAATTTATTTAATCAGTTTGCAATCTCTTGTAATCGCATAAAGAATGCACTAGCATATTGTTAACCATAATATAAATGTTTTTATTTTTTACTGTGAGATATTTTATGTGTTAATCATAAACGATTCTAGATTTGTTGGTAAGTATGTTGCTGTTGATTCTAATGATAATATTATTGGTTATGCTGATACTAGGGAAGAGTTAGTTAAAAATCTGGAACAAAAGGGTTATAAAATGCACGAATACGCTATAATTTATGTCAAAGGAGAGAAAAAATACTGACATTCTTGTATTTCCTTTTTCAGAAATATTCGGGAATAAAGTTCCTTTAATCGATATTTTTATTGAGTGTCCGTCAATAGGTTCAATGATTAAAATGAAGGGCCTAATAGATACCGGAAGCAGATATACTTTGTTAGATGAGGAGAAAGCGTTGTACTGCTTTAACAATTTAGATTCGAGATATCATGATTTAGCAGTTATTAATGGTGCATTAACAAAAAGATATTTAATAAAGATAAAATTGGGGAATTCGGAACTAGACGTTCCAGTTTCCTTATTCTCGTTACATAGCTTAAGTTTACCAGTAGTTCCAGAAATAATATTAGGTCGAGAAGACTTCCTAGAAAAGTTTATTGTGACGCTATATAAAAGCCATTTTATAACTATATACCTAGATTAATATAATAGAAATTTTTTAATATAAACAAAAAGCTCTGCTTGCATGTTAAGATTACTTGAGGTAATCTAATTTTCGTAAATTCAAGGACTATGAAGATCAATTATTAATTCTCCTTCTTTTACAATACTATATGAAATGGAAAAACCTTATAATTCTTGCAGCAGTAGTATCATTTGTCCTACTATTTACATTACCTTATATTTTATATCCCTTTGAAGTTCCTTTAGACACTTTCTTTAAAGTAAGTAATAAAGATCTAGCAAAACCAGGCTACGTTTGTATTATATTAATAAGCTGGTACGGATGTCCTTTTGGAGCTGCTGATAGTTGGGTTTTATACTCCTTTCTTTCTCACTACGGTAAGATAGTGTATAATTTCTCTTATTCTGACCCACAAGACGTTTATCCTAATACTCCAGCAATAATATTCAAGGAATTTTATCCTAACTCTTCAGTGTTGTTTCGTTTTGTATACCTTTATAATAGATATCTTAATGCAACAGCTTGTTGTAAAGTTGTAAGCAACTACGTAAGCTTTGGGCTCTCTAAGATTTCTTCATGCTTTCCACAATACTGTCCATTAGTAAAAGAATATGTAGTTAATAAATGGGCTCAAGGAGGTTATTTCCAATCTGCAGCATATATGGGCAATCCGCCTCATATACCGACTACTATACTAATCTCAAGTTCCAAAGGAACTTACATATTAATAGGATATATCTATAATCCTTCCTGCATTTCTGGTATGGCGCCTAGTTACATTCTATCTCATCTAAATTCTCTTTCATTTATACAAAGCGGAGTAGAAAAAATAGAAAATCTTATTTAAATGTATTTTTGAGCCTCTTCTACGTCTTTCTTATCAGCTTCCCTGTACGTCAACCACCAAGCATAGCCCTTGAACTGTTGTAATCTAAGTTTACTATCCTTTACTGTTCTTGGCGGAGGATTAAGTAAGTTATCTCCTATTATCTCGTTCTTAGGCCAATTAGCGGGTACTACTGCACCAGTTCTATCAACTATTTGTAAAGCCTTTATTGATCTGAGTATTTCGTTAATGTTTCTTCCTATTTCAAGCGGATAATACATTATTAGTCTTACAGTTCCCTTATCGTCAACAATAAATACCGCCCTTACTGCAGCAGTAGAAGATTCTGCGTGTATCATTCCTAGTCTTTTAGCAACGTTGCCCATAGGGTCTGCAATTATCGGGAAAGGTATTTCTACCTTAAGGTTCTGCTCTATCCAGGTAACCCATTCTATGTGGCTTATGTTGCTATCTACAGAAAGGCCTATAAGTTCAGTATTTAGCTTTTTGAATTCTTCATATTTCTTTGCAAAAGATACAAATTCAGTAGTACATACTGGTGTAAAATCTCCAGGATGGCTGAAAAGCACAAACCATTTTCCTTTATACGCCTCTGGCAATTTTATTTTTCCATGAGTTGTATCTACTTCCATTTCTGGGAATTTTTCTCCGATTAACGGTATTCTATATGCTTCTGACATGTTCTCTAATATAATATAGACTTAGTACCATTTAAACTACCTATTAAATTGATTTCTATTTTAACTTAAAGTTACTCTAACTTAATAGTTTGTATATTTTTAGCGTTAATTTATAAATGCATGATGAGTGTATAAAGTATGGGTTACAAAAGTAGACTTTATCATTTAAGAAGTAGGGCTTTGTTTAATAGGTACTATTTTATAATTTCAAGGCGTTATATTATGAAATGGGCTAGAAGGCATAGGTGAATTACCGCTCTAGAAACTCATTTTATTATTTAGTAAGACATGAGTGATAGCTAAAATTTATTATAAGTCAATTCTAGAATCATGGCTAAAGATGTGCTCGGTATATTAGGAGATTATGAGCCAGGTGGTAAAACTATTCAAGGTGTTGGAAAATTTATATTATGGGGGCTGGATGACCCATTCCATATAACTACAATATCCGGTTCAGTAATCTATGGCGTAGGTAAAATTATGGAAAGAAGGAGTTCTTACGGACTAAGGAGGGCTAAAATGGATTTAGCAGAGATAAAAAGGCAAATGAAAGAACTTATTCTAGATATAAGCTCCTTAAGAGTTTGAGCTTTTTACTTTAAAACTGTTTCTACTATCGTTGTCTTAACAAAAAATATATTCATGTTTGTACACTTATTATTGTGCTTTATGCAATAGTAATATTAAGTTCGTTAGTCTCAGCCTGGAGCGTGTATAATTCGTTCTTAGCTATTGCAGGAATTAGATGGAACCCAAAAGAGTATAAAAATCCGTCTGGAGTATCTTTTTCCTTAATTATTCCAGCGAAAAACGAGGAAAAAGTTCTTGGAAGATTGCTCGATAGATTGGAAAACCAAGAATACGATAGATCAAAGTATGAAATAATTGTAGTGGAAGACGGATCTACTGACAAGACCCTAGAGGTTTGTAATTCCTATAAGTTAATGTATGATAATATTTCATGTATTCATTTAGAAAGTACTAGAGTAATTAACGGAAAAAGTAGAGCATTAAATTATGCATTAAGAATAGCTAAAGGTGAAATAATTGGAATTTTTGACGCAGATACCGTGCCAAGGTTAGATACTTTGGCTTACGCATCAGCTAAGTTTGAAGATCCCAAAGTAGCAGGAGTTCAAGGTAGGTTAGTCCCAATAAACGTTAGGGAAAGTGCAATTGCCAGATTTGCCTCACTTGAGGAATTATTTTATGAATACTCGATAAGCGGAAGGGCAAGGCTGGGATTCTTTGTTCCGTTAGAAGGCACTTGCTCTTTCATAAGAAAATCTGTACTAGAAAATCTAGGCGGATGGAACGAGAGCTCTTTAACTGAAGACCTTGATCTCAGTCTGAAAATAATATCCAGCGGTTACAAGATA
>OGCG01000365.1_pt1 | contig 28973 bp, 25 predicted proteins | sample 1570061 | NCBI WGS metagenome assembly OGCG01 (sample SAMN06268698, study PRJEB24515) | hot springs metagenome | isolation source: Joseph's Coat, Yellowstone National Park, Washington, USA | place: USA:Joseph's Coat, Yellowstone National Park, Washington, USA
TAATGCATACGCGCCAAAGCTCGGTGAATCTTTAGAAATATGATAAAATTTATAAAATAGAAAATAAATATAAAAAAATTTATACTAAAAATTACAAAATAAAAACAAAAATAAAATAATATCTAACATTACTTTTCAAAAAGTATTTTATTATTGATATTTTACCTTTGTATATTTTCTATTGGTCCTTTTTCTTTTTTCAAAATTTCCTCTTCATTTATATATTCTTTATTAGGAAGGTTTCCTACAACCTTTATTAAGAATTCACCATGTTCTGATACTAAGTAATCTAACTCTTTTTTTATCTCATTAGGATCAAAATCTTTATTTTTAAATTCTTCTAATTTTTTGATTATTTCTTTCAATCTTTTCACATCATTACTTTTTATATTGCTTTTAATTATGTTGCTATTGTCAGCCTTCTTTATTATTTTATTAAATGCACTCGAGAATAATGTTCTATTAAATTTACTCGAGGATACTATTTTATTTACTGTTTTATTATCTGAATAATCTAGGATTTTTTCAAATTCATCAATTTTTGAATCTATAACTTTAAGCTCGTTTTCCTTGTCTTCAATACTCTTATTTAAGTTCTTAATTTTTTCATCACTGTTTATTTTATTATTTTTTATTTCATTAAGAATTTCTTTATTTGTATCTTTTATATTTAAAATACTGTTGTAACTATTATTTAATTCTTTTATAATATTATCAACCTCTCCTATTTTTTCATCAATTATATTAATCGAGTTTTCGTTTAATATTAATTGCTCTTTTTTATTATTATTTGAAGCTTTGGCTAAAACCCCCTCTAATTTATTCTCTTTTAAAAACTCTATTAAGTTAGAATACTTAGTATCATTATAATAGCCTGCAGAAAAGTAATAGTTTTCTACAATTTCAGATTTTATTTCATTTGGATCTTCCATAGACACTTCAAATTTTAAAATATATCTATAATCATTTATTTCCAATTTATATACTAAATTTTCTGAAAGTGACTCAATCCATTTATTAATTTTGCTTATTTTAGAATATAATTCCTTTATATGATTAAATATTCCTTTGAATTTTTCTTCATCAATTTTATATTTATTAAAGTTATTTGATACAGATTCATTACTACCTTCACCTTCCCAAATTTTTATTTCGCCTTTTTCTTCTTCATATTCTATATTTAGAACTACTTTACCATTATAATCTTTAAGCATTTTTTCAATATCTAAAATAAATTTTGAATTATTATAGTATGAATCTTTCTTTCTGTATTTTTCTTCAAAAAAGTTCCATATTTTTAAAATATCCTTTTCGTTAAGATCTAATTTTAATTTCTTTGCTTCATCTTCAATTTTTGTTAAAATATCCTTTTCGTTAAGATCTAATTTTAATTTCTTTGCTTCATCTTCAATTTTATCTTTTTCTATAGGTTCTATTCCTTTTATTGCTTTTTCTAAATTATCATCTACTCTTTTAAGCATTATTATAATTTTAAACAAATTATTTATATCTTTAAGTTTACCTTTTAATTTCTCATAGTATTCAATAGAATTTTTTTTGTCGTTTATAGATTTTTCTAATTCTGAGATTTGTTTTTCTATGTTTTTGATTTCCTCATCATTATTTATAACATCTATACATTTTTTAATCTCTTCTTCATACTTTTTAATTTCATTCTCTATTGTGGTTTTTTTATTTACTAAATCATCATTCTGTTTTTCTACTTCATCTTTTGGAAACTTTTTATCCATTTCTATTATAAGGTTTTTAATTTCATTTAGCTTTTCTTCTATTTCTGTTATCCCCTCTATTTTTTCAGAATCTTGTTTTTTATATGCCATAAAAATCGTAAATTTCTCTTTATATCTGATATTTAAGCTTTTTGTTTATTAACACATCATTTTTAAATCTTGCTATATTCAAACAGCTCAAATTCTAAATACAAAGAATTATAAATCTAAAGGTAGCTAATATAATTAGCGTAGGAAAGGGCGAAAGTCTAATTCTATGTTATAAATAAAAAAAGAAAGTGAATTAAATGGCAGAAGAAGGTCCAGAAGAAGGCCAAGAAAGAGGAGAAGAAAGAAGAGGAAGAGGTGGAAGGATGGGCGGCGGTATGCGCGGTCCACATGGTCCATCAAGAGGTATGGGAATAAAGCCAGATTACTTTATGCCAAAGCCTGTAAAAGTTGGAGATGAGATTGAATTAACAATCGAATCAATAGCGGGTAAAGGCGACGGCATAGCAAGGAAAGACAACTTTGTAATCTTCGTAAAAGGTACAAAGGTTGGTGATAAAGTAAAAGTAAGAATCACCGAAGTAAAAGCAAGATTTGCAATAGGGGAAATAATTCAGTAATTTCATTGCATATCTACAAACCCTAAATATAAAATAGCATTCGCTATTTTCTTTTTAATATTTTATTTTCTTTTATTCTTTTCAATTTTCTATGTTTTATTATTTGTTTTTTACCCCTAATTCTATAAAGTCAAAAATTAAATTAAAAAATAAAAATCAAATAGTATTTATTAATGTTGTTTTATAAATAGTTATAAAATTATAAAATTAATTGTATAATTGTATATTTGTAATATTATATGTTTGTAATATTATAAAATAAATAAAATAATAAATATAATAAATAAAATAATATTATAAAGTATCCTAATATCGTAAATATTATAAAAATATTATATCGATAGATATCATTATTATATCAATAGATGTCATAATATATTAAAATTATATTTAATCAAATAAAAAAGATAGAAAAAGGATGTGTTTTATGTATAATCATAAAGAGATTGAAGAGAAATGGCTTAGCTATTGGAAAAATAATAAAATGTTCCTTTTTGAAGAGGAAAGCAAAAAACCGCTTTATGTTATTGATACACCACCTCCATTTACGAACGGAGCATTGCATATGGGCCAGGTTTACTGGATTTCCTATATTGATACAATCGCCAGGTACAAAAGAATGGCTGGCTTTAACGTTTTATATACACAGGGCTGGGACATGCACGGCTTTCCAACAGAACTTGCTGTCGAAAAGAAATACGGCTCTAATCTTTCAAGATCCGACTTTTATCAAAAAGCTCTCGAACTTTCAAATTCAAATATAAAGATAATGAGGGAGCTTATGCTGAAGCTCGGCTCAACCTTCGATGAACGCTATGAATACAAAACAGCATCCGACGAATACAAAAAGAAGGTCCAGCTCGCTCTTATAGAGATGTATAAAAAAGGTCTAGTCTATAGGGGAATTCATCCAGTGCTTTGGTGTACCCGCTGTAGAAGTGCAATATCAAGAGAGGAGATAGCTGAAAAAGAAAAAGAGACAAGTCTAAACTATATTAAATTTGATGTTGTTGATAGTAAAAATCCAAAAAGCAAATCCAAGAAAACTGCATCTATAACGATTGCAACAACAAGGCCCGAATTGCTTCATGCGTGTGTTGCATTGGCAGTAAACAGCAATGATGAGCGTTTCAAGGATATGATAGGAAATGAGGTAATAGTTCCTATATTTAATAAAAAAGTAAAGATAATAGGAGATGATTCAATCGATCAAAAATTCGGCAGCGGATGCGAGATGATATGCACATTTGGTGATATAAATGATGTTAAAATGTATCATAAACACAACCTTGATTTTGTTGATTCTATAAATGAGGAAGGTAAACTAATCAATGCGGATAAGTTTTCAGGTATGTCGATTAAAGATGCGCGTAATGCAATTATTGACGAGCTGAAAAAGGAGGGAAGGCTAGAAAAAGAGGAAAAAATAATGCACACAGTAAAGATTCATGATCGTTGCGAAACAGAAGTTGAGCTTCTACAGCATACTCAGTGGTTCATCAAGACAAAGGAAAATATAAATAAGCTTAAGGAGATCGCATCAGAAATAAATTGGATTCCAGATTCTAATAAACAGCGTATCTTTGACTGGATAAATACAATAGAGTGGGATTGGAATATTTCAAGAAGTAGGGTTTTTGGTACGCCGATACCATTCTGGCATTGTGAAAAGTGCGGAAGCGTGCTTCCTGCAAAAGTCGAGGATTTGCCTGTAGATCCAATAGCAAGCGATAAGAAATATAAATGCCCGAAATGCGGAGCTGATATGGTTGCTGATACTGATACTTGTGATGGGTGGATTGATACCTGTATTACTCCTTTGATTGTTGCGGGATGGCCTGATAATAAAAAGATATTCAAAGATGGTTTTCCGGTTGATGTTAGAATACAAGGAAGTGATATAATAAGGACATGGGCTTTCTATACGATAGTGGGTTCATTTGCAGTTGCTAACGACAAACCTTTTGAAGCGCTTCTTACACATGGGATGATACTTGGAACAGACGGAAGGGAGATGCATAAGAGATGGGGTAATGGTGTATTTCCCGAAGAGCTGATGGAGAAATATTCTATAGATGCGATAAGGCTCTGGGCTGCACTCTCAGGAAGCTTGGGTAAAGACAAAGTGTTTTCATACAAGGATATGGAGTATGCAAGCGGATTTCTAACAAAGCTCTATAATTCGGCTTTGTTGATAAATAAGGTGAGCAATAATTTTGTTCCATTAAAAGAGCCAAATAAAGATCTAAATCTGTTTGATATGTGGATCCTAAACAGGTTTAACAAAGTTGTCAAGGAGGTGAGAAATGCATATGACAATATGCTTCTTTTCGAGGCGCTTTCAACATTGATAAACTTCTACTGGCATGAGTTCTGTGATTATTATATTGAGGATGTCAAGCACAGAGTGTATGCAGAGGAGGATAGTAAGAAGGGGAGTAAGAATGCTGCAATATTCGTGCTTAATTATGTGCTTAAAAATTCAATAGCTCTTCTGGCGCCTAGCATACCTTTCATCTCTGAAGAGATAAATTCAATGTTTTCATCAAAGAGTATATTTGAGGAGAAGCTTCCAGAATATGTTGAAATGCCCGATGAACCCTCTTTTGTTATGAACGGCTTGCTTTTTGCATCAAGCTTTGAGCAGGATCCTGAAGTATACGGAGAAGTATTAAATGAGATTATCGCAGAAGCGAGAAAACAGAAGGCGAAAGCGAAGATCGCGCTAAACAAGCCTATAACATCAATAAATATAAATGTTCCTGAAGAATATTATACTGCTGTTGTTGTAAGTCAGGAAGATATTAAAGGTATCTTAAAGGCATCTTCAATTAATATAACAAAAGGAAAGGATCTATCGATATCTATAAATATATAACCTAATATCAAATATAACTTAATATCTATATAATATAAATAATATAAATATCAAACATAATCAAACATAATGTCAATATTTGTTATTTGTTTTGCCTTTAGATTAGTTACAACATAAATTTAATTAGAAATAAAATTAGAAATAAAAAAGGTTTAAAAATATATTTGAGATAAATAATAGAAATAAAATAATAAAGATATAATAAATAAGAATAAAAATATTAACAATAAAACTAATAAAAAAATAAAATAACTAAAAAATAAAACAAAAATAAAATAAAAAATTATAATTATAAAATTAATTCTATATATTTGTGGTAATATGGCTAGAATACATGGTAGAGGTCATGGAAAATCAAAATCTAGAAAGCCCTACGTTGCCGAGTTCGGCAAGATTCCAGAAGGCTTAGATCTTACAGAAGAAAAAATAGAGAGCATTATTGTTGATTATGCTAAGAAGGGAATGAGTCCAGCGCTTATAGGTGAAAAGCTCAAGAAGGAGCACAACATTCCCTATATAAAGCAGTATACTGGAAAGAGGCTCAACCAGATTCTTAAAGAGCACAATCTTGCTAGTGAGATCCCTGCTGACCTGCTAAGCTTGATGAAAAAAGCGGTCAATATAAGAGAGCATCTTGAGGGCAACAAGCAGGACAAGCACAACGCGCTCAGGCTTAAAAGAACGGAATCAAAAATCTGGAGGCTCGTCAGGTATTATGTTAGAGAGGGCTATCTCCCAGAGGACTGGAAGTACGATCCGGCCAAGGCAGAGCTCATTATAAAGGGAAGCGCCTAAGGTGATATGAATGCCAATACAAAAAGGAGTTGATAAATGGAAGTTAAAGAAGTGGTTTCTAGTTATTGCACCGAAAATGTTCAATGAAGCAACAATAACCGAGATGCCTGCTACAGATGAAAAGAAGGTTGTCGGAAGAAATATTGTAATAGGGCTTGATGCTTTGACTGGCAACCCTGCGCATGCTTATACAAATGCAACGCTCAAGATTGTAGAGCTTAACGGCGAGCGTGCGATAACAAAGCTTATCCAGCTTGAGCTTGTAGCGAGCTATATCAAATCATTTGTAAGAAGGTATAAAAGCACAACACATCTTATACTGCCTGTGACTACAAAAGATGGAAAGAATGTGGTTGTAAAGCTCATCGCAGTAACAAGAACAAAAACCGCAACATCAAAGTTGAAGGGAATGAGAAAAGAGATGTCTGAATTTTCAAAAGAGTATTTTCAATCAAATGATCTTGATTCAGCATTGAAGAGCATCATAGATGGCAATTTTCAGACAGATCTTGGTGCAAGGATAAAGCACATAGCAGAATTGAGCAAGCTCGAAGTAAGGAAGCTTGAAATAAAATCCTGATTCCTTTCTTTTTTCTTTTTCTAATTTTTAATTTTATATTTTAATTTATTTATATTTTTAGTTTATATTTTATTTATATTCTAGTCTTTAGTATATTTATATTTTAATCTTTAGTATCCTGCTTGTACTTATTTTGTATATTTATAAATTAAAATTCTTTATTAGCTTTCCATAATCTACTATTATTTATATTTATTTATTTTACTTATTATCTGGGAAAAGTGAACAAGTGGTAAAATGTATGGTTATAATGCAGAAGAATTTTGGAGCTCTATAGGAGTAATTCTAGTTTCTTTTATCGCAATATTAGTCTATTTTTATTCAGGTCCTTCTACAATTTTCTATACTCTATTTGTCATTGCTGCAATCCTAATGGCCTACCTTTTTTATAAGACAAAAAGCAATGAAGGAGAAGCTACATTATCAAAAATAAAAACCAAAAACATTAAGTCAAAGAAATCTGTTAAAAATAAAAGATAATTTAGTAAAATAAGTTGCATTAATAACTACATATTAATAACTACATAATATTATATAATAAATGAAGAAAGATGATAATAAAATAATAATTAATCATCTTGTTTTTATTTTTTTTATTTTTCTTTTTTATTAGATTTCAATAATCTTGTAGAATACAATAAAATCAAAAGAAAGATATACAAAACAACATAAGAAATAATAAACAATAATAAAAATAATAAATAACAAATAAATAATTATTCTTTTATAATAATTTACTTTTAGTTTAATTTTTTGCTGTTGATTATTTTTAATTATTAATTATTTTTAATTATATTTTATTTTGATAACTTAATAAATTAAGGTAAGTGGATGAATACGCTTATTATAGCAGAAAAGCCTAGCGTTGCGGGGAGAATTGCGGCATCTCTTGGTAACGGCGCTGAAAAGAAGGAGTATAAAAACAAGATTGGTTTTTATAAAATAGACAAAGACAAAGATAAAATCTATGTTGCGGCTGCTGTCGGCCATCTTTTTACTATAAAACAGAAGGGAAATGAGCGCGGCTATCCCGTTCTTGATGTTGAATGGGCGCCTTCATATACTGCGAGTTCTAAATATGATTATACAAAAGATTATCTCGATTTGATCAAAGAGCTGTCAAAGGATTCTGATCTTCTCATAAATGCATGCGACTTTGATATTGAGGGAACTGTAATAGGCACCAATATAATAAGGTTTGCAAATTCTGAAAATCCTGAGAAGATTGAGAAGGCAAAAAGAATGAAATTCTCAACCACTACAACTCCTGATTTAATTGAGTCTTTTAATAACCTTATGCCTTTGGATATGAACAACTTCTATGCGGGCGAGACAAGGCATATACTTGATTGGCTTTGGGGTATAAATCTGAGCAGGGCGCTAACCTATGCTGTTTATGGAAGGAGCACATCATCAATGCTCAGTATAGGAAGAGTTCAGGGTCCTACCCTTGCAATCCTTGCGGAAAGGGAAAAAGAAATAGAGAAATTTGTTCCAAAGCCTTTCTGGAGGCTTTTGATTACTGCTAAAGGAATTGAATTCGCGAATACAAAAGGAGACATCTTTGAAAAGGAGCGTGCAGAGCTCTCTTATAACAACACGCTTAAGGATAAAGAAAAGGCGTTTGTCAAATCAATAGATACAAAGGAGGCTAAGATTAATCCATATCCTCCTTTTGATTTGACATCATTACAGGTAGAAGCGAGCAGGGTTTTCCAGATGGATCCATCAACAACACTCTCAATCGCACAATCACTTTACGAGCGTGCTTATATTTCATACCCAAGAACATCCTCTCAGAAGCTGCCATCTACCCTCGGCCTTCCAAAGATTATAGCCGCATTGAGCAAGAATCCTAAATATAAAGAGCTCGCGGGCAAGCTTATAGAGGAGAAGAGATTCAAGCCTTATGAAGGTAGCAAGAGTGATGAAGCCCATCCGGCTATATTTCCAACAGGGCTCGAGCCTAAGGGTCTGAATAGCTATGAAGAGAAGCTCTATGATTTGGTTGTCAAGAGGTTCCTCGCATGTTTTGACGAGCCCGCGACAGTGGCTAGAACCAAGATTGTGGTAAGCGTTGGTAGTGAGGACTACAGCGCATCAGGAAGCATTATATTGAAGCCGGGATGGCTTGAAAAATATACATATGCAAGAATAGACGAGAAGATACTGCCAAAGCTGGATCTAAACGAGCATATCAAAGTGGAAGATGTAGCGATGAACGAGCTTAAAACCCAGCCGCCGAAGCGCTATACAAAGGCAGGGCTCATCTCAGAGCTTGAGAAGCGCGACCTAGGTACTAAGGCTACAAGGGCTCAGATTATAGATACATTATTCAAGAGGAAATATATAGAGGGCTCGAGCATTATTGTGACAAAGTTTGGTATGAGTGTTTATGAGGCTCTTGCGAGCAATTGCAGTATGATTGTAGATGAAAAGACAACAAGGAAGCTTGAAGAAGATACCGACAAAATCTCAAAAGGACTTATTAATGAGGAAGCGGTTATTGAAGAAGGAAAGAAAATGCTGCTTGATGCACTAGAGCAGTTCAATAAAAACAGGGAGCAGCTTGCTGTTGCAATGAGGAAGGGGCTTCGTGAGAGCAGCATAGTTGGAAAATGTCCTGTTGATGGTGGCGATCTTATTATAAGAAAATCCAGAGCGGGCAAGCAGTTTGTTGCATGCAGTAATTATCCAAAATGCACTAAGACTTATTCAATACCGCAGAATGCACTGGTCCTATCAACAGGAAAAGTCTGCGAGAAGTGCAATAATACACCGATTGTAAAGATTATAATGAAGGGAAGAAAACCCTTTGAGATGTGCCTGGATCCAAATTGCAGGGCTGAAATTGCAGAGAGTGCCAAGAAAGAAAAGGAAGGCAGTGAAGTTAAAGAGATGAAAGAAGAAAATGCAAGCGTTGAAGTGCAGGAAATCAAGAACATTAAAAAAGCAACAAAGACTAAAAAGAAGGTAAAAACTAAAAAGAGTGAAAAGAAAAAAACAAAGAAGGAAAAAGTTGAAAGTTGATTAAGTGGTTATAAATGTTTATACCAACACATTATAGAAGGCTTAAAAGAGGACCGCAGGTTATACTTCCAAAGGATATAGGAGCAATAATTGCATATACTAATGTAAATAAGAATAGTATATGTGTTGATGCGGGTACTGGTAGCGGATGGCTTGCGGTTTCGCTAGCGAAGATTGCAAAGCAGGTTGTAAGCTATGATATTAGAGAGGACTTTATCAAAATAGCAGAGAAGAATATGAAAATAGAAAACCTTGATAATCTAATACTAAAGAAAGGCGATGTTACAAAAAAGATAGAAGAGCGCAATGTTGATCTTGTTACTTTGGATATGCCGAATGCAGACAAAGCAGTCAGGAATGCATATAAAGCATTAAAGAGCGGTGGGTTTATAGCAGCTTATCTACCACATTACGAACAGTTGAGCAAATTTGTAAAGAAGATGGAGAAGGTTGGATTTAGGAATATATATTCAATAGAGATTATAGAAAGAGATATTCTTGTAAGAGAGCAGGGAACGCGTCCTTCAACAAAAGGGGTTTGGCACACTGCCTACTTATCCTTCGGAGAAAAATAAAAATTATTAAAAATTATAAAATTGCACTTCTTTTTAAAGAAAAGGAAAAAAGAACAAAGAGAGTATATTCTAGGTTTCTAAAAATATTGGGCGTATGAGAACATACGCCCGGGTGGATGAGAATAAGGTTCTTTGGTAATAAAGAAGTGTGCGTACGTGACTGTACTAAATTGATGCGGTATATTATTAGCAAGTAACATTTAAATATCTTTCTATCAACTTCGCTTATATATCAATATAATTAATACAACCTATATAACCCAAAATATGACCTAAAAATAACCCTAAAAATTTAGATTATACTTAATATTCTAAACTTATGCTTTGTTATAAATTGTGTTTTTTGTGTGCTTATATTATTTGTTTTGTAAAAAATAAAAATTAAAAATAAAAACAAAATAAATTTATAGAAATAAATTTTAAAGTTTTTATTAAATATTTGTAAAAGCCTGCAAACATATAATTTTTATATTTATCTATATTTAATTATACTTAATTTATGTAATTTTATTCAATTTTCATATTATATTTAATTTCATATTTATTTTATATATAATACAAATACAATAATTTATCATGCTTATATGCTTACAGTCTATAATTAAAAATAAATTGAAAATAAATTTAAAATATTTAATTATCTTGGCGTGTTTTTATGGAGAATAAGCTAAAAGGAAAAATCATAATCGCAGTAAGAGTACGCGGCAGGGTCAATGTAAGATCCAGCATAGCTGAGACAATGGAAAGGCTCGGTCTCAAGAGGGTAAACAATTGTGTTATTATAAAAGCTACAGATTCCTACTACGGAATGCTCAAAAAATGCGAGAACTACATTGCATACGGTGAGGCTGAAGAGACAGCATTATCAAAGCTTCTAGCAGCCTATAAGGTAAATGCGGATCCAAAAGGAATAGTAAATGGTGCAGTCAACCTCAAGGATATAAAAGATGCAATGCCATTTAGGCTCCATCCGCCAAAACACGGCTATAAAAATACAAAACTTCATTTCAAGCAGGGCGGTTCTGTAGGCTACATGGGTAAAGAGATAAACAAGCTTGTAAGCAGAATGATCTGATCTTCTGCCAAACTTTATTTAATTTTATATTTTATTTATATTTAAATCATTATTAATTTTATTATTAATTTTATATTTAAAATCTGAAAATTTTGGTGCTAAATATGGTAGTAAGAAAGCAAAAGAAAAATAGAAAATTCTTGGGAACAAGAAGATGGGGCGTCGGCAATATAAAGAATGCAAGAGGCGCTGGTGACAGAGGAGGAGTCGGCGAATTCAGCAAGCACAGAAAGCACGACTTTACTTATATAACCGCAAAGGCGCCATGGATGATAAGGAAGAAGGGTTTTGCTCCTATACGCAAAACAAAGATCAAAGAAATAACCCTTAAAAAGATAAACACAATGGTTATTGCTTCAAAAGAGTCCAAGCCTTCAATCGAGCTTAAAAACTACAAGGTGCTGAGCAACGGCGAGCTTGAGAAGCCCGCAGTAATAAAAGCATCAAAGTTCTCCGCACAGGCGATTGAAAAAATAAAAGCTAGCGGAGGCGAAGCTATCATATTACAATAATCTTGATGTGCTTCACATGGATGAACATCTCAAGATAGTATTTTTTACAGATAGTTTTTTACCTGCTAAGGATGGTGTTGTTACATCCATACTCTCTTTTAAAAACAGCCTGGAAGAGCGCGGGCATGAAGTCTATATTTTTGCAAGTGGAAACTCTAAAACCAAAGAAGAGATAAAATCTCTAAAAAACAACGATAGAATATTTATAATAAGAGGCTCTAAATTTTGGAAATATCCTCAATATAATATAGCGCTTCTACCTTTTGATATACCCCTAAAAATAAACAAGATACAGCCTGATATAATACATGCACACACTCCATTTGCTATGGGCGGTTTCGCTCTCGCGCTTGCAAAAATAAACAAGATACCAATTGTAAGCACCTTCCATACTCTTTTTACAGACAAGTTCGTCATCAATGAATACTTTTCTAAGCATGCTACTAACATGATCCAGAAATATTCATGGAAGTATGCTACCTTCTTTTATAATAAGAGTGATAGAGTCATTGCGCCCTCTAATGCAATTAAAGAGGTGCTTGAAAGAAAAGGAATAAACAATGTGGTTGTTATACCTAACGGGGTTGATCTTTCCAGATTTAATCCAAAAGTCAACGGTTCAAAAATAAGAGCCACGCTTGCAGGGAGAAATGAGAAGATAATTTTATATGTAGGCCGTTTGAGCAAAGAGAAGAGATTAGAGGTATTATTCAAAGCTGCAAGGCATCTTGACAGCGAAAAGATAAAGCTCGTTATCGTCGGTACAGGCCCTGCCTACACACACTACAAAAGAATTGCAGAAAGAATGAAGCTTAAAAATGTTGTATTTACTGGTTTTGTTGATGAAGGAGAATTACCAAAATATTATGCCGCTGCTGATTTATTCTGTATTCCTTCAACATTTGAAACTCAGGGACTTGTAGCAGTCGAGGCGTTAGCTTCAGGTAAGCCGGTAGTTGCTGCAGACAAACTTGCACTACATGAGATAATTAAAAATGGAATCAATGGAGAGAAGTTCAAACCTAATGATAGCCGCGATTGTGCAAGGAAAATAAATAAAGCATTAAACAAGAGTTATCCTAAATTAGAGGAATGTATATCAAACTATAAAATAGAAAAAACGACGGACATGCTTTTAGATCTTTACAAGGATGCAATAACAAAAGCAACCTTATAACTTTGGTAATTTAATAAAAGATTTCAAACAGCGAAAACAAAAGTATTTAAATACTTCTAATCAAAAGAAGTTATTGAAAGATTAACAGTATCTGCAAAATAAAAAATTTTATTCACACAACACTGCACATATATCTTTATAAAGCTTTTTGAATCAATACTATATATTTTTAAATATTTTTAATCATAAGTATAAAGAGTTAAGAATTAAGTTGAGCTATCAATAATAAATAAATTAATAAATAAATTAAAGATAAAAATAAAAAATTAAATACATTTTAATATTTTATATTTGTCTTATATATCTAAATTTGTATTAATTATTTCTATAATATAATTATACAAAATTTGCAAAATAATTAAACAATAATTATAAACAATAATTATATTAATATACTAAATAAAAGGGATTTAACTGAACAGCGATGAATTTGAATCTGCCAAAGCAGATGAAAAGAAGGATACCACATCTGTGGATAATAATAAGCAATCCAGAAACGAGGATGCTGCTAAAGTTGAAAAGCTAGATAAAGCAAACACGCCTAATAATAAACCAGAAAAAGAGGTTGCAGGTAAATCAGAGAATCCAGCAGATAGGCAGGGTGAAGGTGAATACGTAAGCAGGCTTAACCAGGCCATCAAAGAATCTACAGATCCCGAGGTGCAGAAACTGAAGAGCGAAATCGACAGCATTAAAAAGGAAAGATCCGTGCTCATTTTTAAAATTAAAGATGCTAGGAGGGGTCTTAAGCGCAAGGAGATAGAGGATGCGACTTTTTCTAAAATACTAGAAAGCCAGCATCAGAGCGAAGAAGAAAATAAGCAAGCTAGAAATAAAATAAGCAAGCTCAAGAAGATGAAGAATGTTTTAGAATTCAAGATTGCAACAGAGGCGACATCGCTCGCCGCTGAGAAAAGCCTTGTTAGGAAGATAGAAGAGGTTAATGCTGAGCTCCAGCAGGAGTATAAAAAGGTTAGGCTTAAAAGAAAGAGCGAGCTCATAAAGAGGGATATTGAAGAGTATAAAAAGAGCATAGATTCATTAGGTAAAGAAATATCCAACTATGATAAAAAGCTTGATGAGCTATACGCTAAAATAAAAGAGCGCCTAGGTATAAAGAAGATGTATAAAGAAAATAAAAGGAACGTAAAGCCACAATTCAAACAAAAGAGAGAGCGCGAACAGCAACAACCAGCAATGAATGTTAATCTTGAAGATATTGCGATTATTAAGAAAAAGAAAAAGGAGCAACCCGCAAATGAGGAATAAACTCTCTTTTCTTTTTCTTTTTATTTTAAAATCTTTTGACTATATATTCTATTTTGATTGATTTGTCTTTGAATAATAATAGTGGATAGTTTGAATATAAATAAGATAATAAAATCAACCTAAACAGAAATAATAAAAATTAAATAAAAATAATAAAATTAAATAACTAAAATAAAAAATAAAACAAAAATAAAAAAAATAAAATAAAAAACTAGAATAAAAATGAATAAAAATAGAAATTATTGATGATTATAATGGAAGTATCGTTTTTTGGAGCGGCAGGAGAAGTAGGAAGAAGTTGTATAATGGTAAGCAGCGGTGATACAAACATACTGATGGATGCAGGGCTCAAAGTTCTCGAAGAGAGTATGGATTATCCACAAATAAGTGATGAGCAGATTAAAAAGCTTGATGCGGTTTTTATAACACATGCTCATGTTGACCACTGCAGTTTTGTACCTCATCTTTTTGCGCGTGGATATAAAGGTAAAATCTATGCAACAAAGCCCACAATAGAACTGCTAAATGTTCAGATTGCGGATTATATGCGCCTTTCAGAACCTAAAGAAATAACTAAAGAGGTTTTATCCACAATGAATAAAAATTATAAAATATTAGAGTACAGAGCACCATTTAAAGTAAACAATATGATGGTAGAGTTATTTAATGCAGGCCATATTGTAGGAAGTGCAGCTATACGCGTATCAGATAAAAAGAGTAGCCTCTTTTATACTGGTGATATACATCTTACAAAGACTAAGCTTCTAGATGGTGCAGATTTAGAAAATGTAAAAGCGGATGCGCTAATTACAGAAAGCACATATGGCGGTAAAACAGATGTTTTTCCTCCAGAGAAGGAGCTTGCACGTAATATGATTAAAAGTATTAAGGATACTCTTCTACAGGGCGGCAAGGTTATAATACCCAGCTTTGGTGTTGGAAGAGGGCAGGAGGTTTTATTATTCCTTGATGATTTTATGAATTCTGGAGTTTTGCCAAAAACTCCCATATATGTAGACGGGATGATAAGCAAGGTGCTAAGAATACACAGGCATAATGTAATATACTGCAGGAAGGAAATACAGAGCAAAATACTGATGAGCGATTATGATCCTTTTAAAAGTGATAACTTTATAATTGTTGAAAGGAAGAGTCAGAGAAATAAAATTATAACTGAAAAGCAAAGCAGCATTATAGTAACGACATCTGGTATGCTCACTGGTGGTCCTGTTGTCGGCTATCTAAAAGCTCTTGCTAATAATCCAGTAAACAAATTAATCCTTGTCGGATACCAACCTGAGGGCAGTGCTGGGCGTGAACTCCAAGACGGTATAAAGGAGATTGATTTTCATGGTTCAAGATTAAAGATCAACTTATCTATAGATGTGCACCACATGTCGGCGCATGCAGATAGAAGACAGCTCGAACAGATTCCTTTAAAGATTAATGGATTAAAGAAGATATTTCTTGTTCATGGAGAGCAGCAAAAATTAAATGATCTTTATGAAACTTTCAGTAAGAGGTTTGAGACGATAATACCAAAACCGCTTGAAAAGTTCGATATCTGATTAATTTTATTTCACCACAGCAAAACTAATAAATAGCTTTCTATATTAATATTGCATTTAATTGTGGTGATGGTGTGGGTTGTAAAAGAAAAAGTGGTGTAAAAGCAGGTGAAAGTAATAAAAAAAGTAATAAAAAAAGCACAGCAAACAAAAATATTAAAAAAATAAAAGAGCTGGATGAAATAAAGCGGATTACAAAATTAAATAATCTACTTAAATCTGCAGATCTTGAAAATACTATCCTCTCAAGTTCTGGAGGCTCTTCAGGAGAAGAGGCTATAAATGAAAATGTTATGGAAAATATCTTAGATGAAGCACATAAAAAAATAAATAATGAAGATAAATATGTTGATGAATTTGAAGAAAAAGCTCTAAAAAAGGAGAAAAGGAAAAAGAGCGATAGTAAAAAATAAATTAATTTTTGATATTTTTAATTACTGCTTTCAATTATTAGATTATTCCAATTATTCTGAATCACTCTAATTTAATTACAAATTTTGCTAATTATTGATCAAGCTTTATGTATTTTCTGCTGTTTTTAGAAAATAAGAAGTATGATACTATAATAAAATCTATTATTATTGCAGCATGCATTATCGTGCAGTATATGCAAATTGAGTGGACTACAAAGAACTCTAAATATATTAGGTAAGGCACTATGAGTATACCGAAGAAGCGCCATCCAAATAAAAGTTTAAGCACTCTTTTTGCATTTATCACACTCCCTAAGCTTATCGCACAAACCATACATATATTTATTATAAACCATATTGCCGCAAGCAGTTCAAGCGGAAATTTAAAGGGCCCGATTACCAGGTTTGAGTAGGAGCTCCTAAGCACTATCGCACAGTTTATCTGTGCGCCTGCAAAACTGGCATTACCTGTAAGCGTGCAGAATGGTGGTAGTGTATTAAGGATCTGGAACTCATATAAGACGGTTATAGCTGATATTAAGCCTATTATAGACATAATAATAAGCAGTAAAAATACTTTTTTAGAAACCCTCATATTTGTCATTACTATCGCTCTTTGTTTTTGCCATATTGGTTTTACGAATGTTAAAATATAAATATTTCAAGTATCTTTATAAATTACAAAATAATAAAAAATAACAGAATATCAATAATAATATATCAATAATAATTATCAATAATAGTATACTAATAATAAAATAGACAGACAGATATAAATAATTTTCTTTGTTTGATAAAATAATATAGATGATATGAATGCTTAAGATAGGACATAGGGGTGCTGCTGGAGAAGCACCTGAAAACACTCTTGCAAGCTTTGGTTTTGCAATAAAGCAGGGCATAAACGCTGTAGAACTCGATATACGTGAAACTAAGGATAAGCATCTTGTTGTCTTTCATGATGAGAATCTTAAAAGGCTTACAGGCAAGGAAGGAGCGATAAAAGACTATAATCTTAATGAGCTCAAGACCTTTAAGATATTAAATAGCAATGAATCAATCCCAACTTTAGATGAAGCTCTCGATTTCTTAGATAATAAAGTTAGCAAAATACTCATTGAGATAAAGGAAGAAGGTACTGAAAAGGGAATCATAAAAATAGTAAAAGAAAAGAAGCTGATTGATAAGGTTATAATTACCTCATTTCATGAAGGTGCACTAAAGAAAGTAAAAGAGATCGAGCCAAAATTAGAAACTGGTTTGATTTATGCGTCATATAAAAGTGAAAAATATAAGAATCCAATCGAAGCGGCAATTGCACTTCATATATCATATCTTATTCCATTATATCATTTTACCCATACAAAGAATATAGAGGATGCACATAAGAATAATCTAAAGGTCATTGTATGGACCATAAATACAAAGAAGGAGGCAGAAGAATTTAAGAAGAAAGGTGTTGACGGTATTGCATCTGATTATCCCGAAATTTTAAAGGATCTCTAATTTTATAATTTGAAGTTTTATATAACGCCGGGATTGGGATTTGAACCCAAAATGCCTTGCGGCAACCAGATCTCGAGTTTCGCCAAAGCTACTGGCGCGTTACCAGTTTCCGCCATCCCGGCATACAAATATATAATAAATATTATAAAATATTATACAATATAATACAATAAATTAAATATAAAATTAAATATAAAGAATAATATACAATATTAATTATAAATTATTAAATACAATAATTTTAAGTAAATATTAAGTAAATATTAAGACTTAATATACTTAATATATTAAATATAAATGTCATAAAAGCTATAAGAAAACATTTATAATATATGCAGTTAAATATAAAAGTATTAGTTATTAGTTTTTAAATTAATTTTAAATTGAAAAAATTTATAATTGAAAATTAAAACCTTGTTTGAATTATTTAATCATTATTTTATTTCTAAAAGAGGATAATATGTTTTGGAAAGATAAAAATTATAACAAATTCGTAACAAAAAGACTGTTCACGGTTGCACTTTTTATTATTCTTTCAATTGCAGGTATCTGTTTTTCTATCTACTTTTTTTATATAGCGAATAACATCTGGATGTATCTTTTAGCTGCTGCATTTACATTTTTGTCGTTTATAGCTGCATTCTTTAATGTCTATGCATCGATATGGTATTTTAGATCCATATTTTATGATGAGTATCTAAAGGAGATTGATAAAAATAAAAAACTGCCAAAAGTGCTTCCAAACGTTGCAATAATAGTTCCTACCTATAATGAAGCTCCAGCAATGGTTGAAAAGAATCTATCAGAACTTTTAAAAATGAATTATCCAAAGAAAAAGCTGAAGTTTTATCTAGCAGATGATTCAACAAAACCTGAGATAGTAAATGCGCTTGAAGAGATTTCAAAGAAATATAATATTAAATTTGTACATAGAAATGAAAGAACGGGCTTCAAAGCAGGCGCATTAAACAATGTTATTAAGCATATTAAAGCGGATTATATTGCAATTTTTGATGCAGACGAGAATCTTAAGGATAAAAACTTTTTATTAGATCTTCTTCCATATTTTAATGATAAAAGTGTATCATTTATACAGACAGAAAAAAGATACGAAAAGAGCAATAATCTCTTTTCAAATTCTGTTGATATTTTTGATGGGTTCTTTTTCAAATTTATACAACCTGCACGTGCACTCAACAATACGGCAATATTTGCAGGTTCATGTGGAATAATAAGGAGGAGCGCATTAGAAAAAGTTGGTTATTTTCCAGAATATGTAATAGAGGATACATTCTTCAGTTTCGAGTCAAATCTACATAATTTTAAGAGTATCTATATACCGAAAGTATATGCTCGCGGTCAGCCTATAGAAACATTCACCCATCTTGCAAAACAGCAATGGCGTTATAATTATGGTGATACACAATTTATAAGCTACTTCTTTAAAAACAAGTCGACAAACGGCTCACCCCTTTCAAAACTTGATTATACAACTCATGGCTTTGGTTTAAACTACCTCTCAGTAGTTCTCATATTGTTTACACTTGTATCTGTCGGAACAATTTTTCTAAACGTTCCCTTCTCCCATATCGATTTAGTTCAATTTTTTACACACAATCAGATCGATATAGATCTCGAGCTTCTCGGATTTTTTGCATTTATGCTCTCTATATTTACACCAGTTATATTGACAAAAATATATTTTGGTTCACTAAAAGAAGGTTTGATGATTTTCCTTCTAAACTTTGCACTTGCTTTTGTAAGAACAAAAGCGGCAATAGCGGCAATATTCAACAGAAGTCCGACTGGCATGTGGGGCAGTTTTAGGCAGATGAAAGGCAAAAAAAGCCTCATCATATCAATATTAAATTCCAAGGTTGAGGTTGCGTTTTCATTATTTCTGATTATCTTAGCTGCTTTTGCATTCTCAGAGTCTAATATTGCTGGTGGTGCATGGTTAATTGGCTATGGTTTTCTTTACATGCTTACAACTATATTCTTTTACAAATACGGTTAAAGATGATTGTGATGTTGTTTATCAAAATACATAATTTAGAAAACAATACTGTTGTTGCAATGTGTGATGAAGCATTGATAGATAAAGTTCTTGAAGATGATAATATATTTTTTGATATCAAGACATATGCCTCTTTCTATAAAGGAGATCTGGTAGAAAAAAAGAAGGCTTTGAGTATGCTCGATGGATTAAAAGTCAATAGTGCAAATATCGTTGGTAAGGAATCAATAGATGTTGCAATAGAAGCGAAACTTATAGAAAAAGAAAATATAAATTTTGTAAATGAAATACCTTACGCACAATCTTTTCTTATAAACTATCCTGATTAATTTTTTCATTATTTTTGTTTTTGCTCTTTTATCTTCATTATCGCTTCCGCAATATCTCCCTTTGCTTCTTTGAGTGCGGTTCTTGCCTCCTCTTCTGATGCTCCCGTCTGCTCCATAACTACTTTTATATCATCATCAGTAACCTCTACTTCTACTGATTTTTCAAGCTCTTCTACATCCCCTGAAATCTGAAAACTTGAAAGCCCCTGCCCGTTGATTTGTATTACTTGGGGGTTTTCTATTATTATTGTTTTATCATCACATTCAATGATAACTTTATTAGCATCAATCTCATTTGTTTTAATCCCCATTCTTGCCATAATTTTTCTCATAGATTCTGGATCCATATTTGGAATCAAAAAATCACCTCCTCATTTTTAATAATAAAAATATTTAGTTGTATGCTTATTCCACCAAATTACCGCTCTTCTATATTTTGTTATTTTTATATTACTATTTTTATATCTACTATATTCTTTTCGTTGTTAGTTCTAATGATGATTAATTATTAATATTTTTATGTATTATTTTATATCTTTTAATTTTTAAATGTTAAATTTCTTCCTGAATGAAATAAATATTGTTGTGCATAACCTCTATAATCGCCCCACTGTTCCCATGCAAAATCCTGCAATTTTGAAACCTTCTGTTTTTCCCCTTTAAAATATAATCTTTCTAACTGGCGCTTAACCCAAACATCTATAGGAAAAGCCCTAAGATTTCCATAACCCATAAGTATTATACAGTCTGCAACTTTGTCTCCTATACCCTTAATTTCAGTAAATATTTCATGCAGCTCTTCATAGTTATTTGGATTTAATTTATTTAAGTCAACATTGTTTATAAAGTAATCTACTGCATTGATTATATATTCTGCGCGGAATCCAGTTCCGCAATTTTTAAGATCCTCTTTTGTGACTGTGCTCATATTCTCAAGCGTTGGAAAGCTCTTATGTTTTTCATCAATCTTTTCCCCATATCTATTTATTATATTTTTTACAATACCTCTTATTCTTTTTACATTGTTAAATTGGGATATTATAAAAACGAGTGTTGTCTCCCAGGGATCATTTATTGTGAGGCGCATTCCATTGTATTTTTTAATTGCGATATCTATATTGCTGTCAGTATTAATTTTCTTATATATATAATCAAGATCTTCAAACAATCTAAAGCGTCTAATTACCTCATCATTGAGTTTTAGTTTTTCATTGTTGTCCTTTAAAATCCAGTAAGCATTCAGCTTGTTGTTTTCAGTGCTTTTTATACCTATTATAGAGTTTTTATAAGTATACTCCAATAGACCTTTATCTTCATAATAATCTCCGTAAAAAGTAAGAGGTTGTGCACTCTCAAATGTGTGTTTAAGGTTGAAATTTGTATTTTCTATCTGAAATATTTCATCCATATTTACCCTTATTTATCTTTTTATGTTTTGATCTTTTTACTTTTTTATTTTTTATTTTTCTTCTTTTATATTTTTTCTTTTTTATTTTTTATTATATTCCTATATCTATTCTTATTTATAATTTTATTTATAATATTTCTTATTTTGGAATATTGATTTCAATAGCCTGCTGTTTGCTCAGGAAGCTGTAAATTTCATCTATTTTCAACCTTATCTGTTTTTTATCATCCCTGAAACGTATTGTTGCAGTATTATAATCCTTTGAATCCTTATTTATAGTATCATAATCAATAGTTATACAGAAGGGAACTCCTATTTCATCCATTCTTGCATATCTTCTTCCTATAGATCCGGATGAATCAATCTCGATATTGAATCCTTTGCGGAGTGTTTCATAAACGTTCTCTGCTTCCTTTTCCAATCCTTCATCATTTTGTAGTGGCAGTACTGCTGCAATATACGGCGCTATATAAGGCTTTATTTGGAGTACATCTCTATTATCAAGCTTTTTAAAGAAAACATCAATGAGCATCCACATGTTCCTATCAACGCCGAATGAGAGCTCGAGCACGTTTGGCGTTATTTTTTTACCATTGCTCTCAACAGTGAGATCCTGCTTTGAGCCCTTCATGTGCGAGCTTAGATCATAGTCCCCTCTGTAATGTATACCTCCAATCTCCTTAAATCCACCCCAGCTTTCAACATCAGCTTCTATATCCATATGGATCTTGTTATAGAATGCTTTGCTGTCTCCTCCCTTTTCAAAGAAGCGCAGCTTTTCAGATGGTACTCCTAAAACATCCTCATAAAAGAAATCTACAAGCGCTATATGGTAAGCATAGAATTCTGGTATATTATAAACTTCAATGAGTTTGCTTATTGTTATCCTTTCCTGTTCTCCATTAGAATACATAACAACATTAACAAGGCGTTCTTTGAATGCACCAAGATCTGGCTTCCAGTTTTCAGGATCAAAAAATATCTGCAGCTCTGCCTGTGTTAATTCCCTCATTCTGTATAGGCCCTGTCTTGGTGATATCTCATTTCTATAAGCCTTTCCTATTGTTGCAAGACCCATTGGTAGTTTCTTTCTAAGAATGTTAAACTCCCTGTAAAAATTAAGGTATATAGATTGTGCGGTTTCAGGCCTTAGATAGCCCTTTTCAAGCTTTTCAGGACCTAAGAAAAGATCAAACATCATATTGAATGCTTTTGCATTTCCCAATCTGCCCTTGCATTTTGGACATTTGACATTATTCTCTTTTATTACCTCATCAATTTTTTCTGCATTTGCACCCTCTGATACTTTTATGCCAAGCTCATTAAGCAGAACGTCTGCTCTATAATATGTACCACATTTTGTACAGCCAATTAAAATATCATTAAATAAAGCGGCATGTCCCGATGCAACAAGCGGCTTTTCGGGAAGTATTGTTGAGCAGTCAAGGAAGTGGTAATTATCTGGAAGCGTAAAATATGAAATCCACAAATTCTCAAATTTCCTTTTTATCAAAGCACCAACATGTCCATAATCATATATGCCTGAGATCCCTCCATAGATTTCTGCTGCCGGCCAAAATAAACCTCTCTTTTTAGCGAGTGCAGTTAAATTATCCATATCCATAAAAAAACCTTTTTATTTTAATTTTCTATATTATTTATATTATTATCTTTTTTATTTATAATTTTTCATTATCTTTTTTTACTATTCTTTTTATACATTATATATTTATGTTTTTATATTTAGTTATTTATTTTCATATATTACCTTAAAAATGAATAATTAAATATGCAAGACTATATAGTATATATAGTAATTATAGTAATCTAATTATAGTAATCTAAACTAATCTAACATAAGTATTAATAATATTAAGATTTATTACTGATTTATTATTTATTTTACATTTATTTTTCTTCATATATTCTATAAATATTGTTTCATTAACAATATTTTTTAAAATTAAAAAGATATAATCAATATAGTAATATAGTATAAAATAAAATAAAAATAAAAAATAAAAAAGATAAAGAAAAGATATAGTGGATATAGTATAAATAATAAATAAAATAATAAATATAAAGAATATAAAGATGCTAAACTATAAAAATAAAATATAGAGGTGTTTTATTGGATGATTTTGAAGGCTTAAGAGAGAAGATGTTTAAAAAAGTCAGAATGGAAATAAGCACTGCTTATGCAAATGAAGAGTATGCGCTTATCCAGGCTATCAATGCTTATAATGAAACGAGCAAATCCTATAATTTGGCCTATGAGCGCCTTTCCGAATGGTTTGGTCTATATTTTCCAGAGATAGATGTGGGCAGTCCGAGAGCGCTTGCCGGGCTTGCCAGTGTGCTTATCGGAGAGGATTATACTTATGAATCAATACTTAAGATTATCAATGATGAGAAGACTGCAAAATCTATATATGAAAAAGCACATAATACGATAGGCAGGAAAGCCAACAAAAACGAAAGCATTGTTGTGCTAGAGTTTGCAGAGCTAGCGAAACGTTTTGCTGATACTCTTGACTCTTTAGAGAACTATATCAAGATAGCGACCGAGCAGATCATGCCGAATACAACATACCTGACAGAGCCGAGGATAGCGGCTGAGCTCCTTAGCAAAGCGGGCTCTCTTGAACGTCTGGCTACGATGCCTGCGGGCACAATCCAGTTGCTTGGCGCAGAGAATGCACTCTTCAAGCATCTAAAGTATGGAAGCAGACCACCGAAGTATGGAGTGCTGTTCAAGCTTGCAGATATAGGCACTGCGCCGAAAGAGCTGAAGGGTGCAATTGCAAGAATATATGCAACAAAGATAAGCATTGCGCTTAAAGCTGATTACTATACAAAGAATTTTATAGCAAAAGAGTTAAAGCAGGATATTAAAACATCGATTGAGAGGCTGAAAAGCAAGCCAAGGAAGCAGAAAAAGGCGGATAATAAAAATACAAATCAATACAATCAGCAACCCAAGTTTAAATATAAAAAACAGAAAAATAGGTTTAATCAAAGTGGATTTAGCAGATATAACAAGCATAAGGATAAAAGATAGAATAAAAGATAAAATTAAATAATAAATAAAAATTAAGATTAGGTGGAATATTAAGTATTTAACATCATGATAAGAACATATATAAATTTTAATTAAAAGTTTAATTATAATTTAAAATATTTAAGATAATTTAAAATCCAATTATAATAAAATTAGATGTTTTATAACAAATTATATTTGGTGAGTAAATGAATAAAATTATTAGTGGTTTAATCGTCCTTATAGTTCTGATATTGGCGATTGCAGTCATTATGGAATATAGTGGAAAACCAGCACAGACTACTACAACAAGCTTGACAACAAATACTACTACAACTACTACAACTACTGCAACCAATTCAAGCTCTGGAACTCTTGCATTACTTTTAACTGATCCGCCAATTCTTCCTGTTGGTGCAGAAAATCTTACACTTTCATATAAAGGTATAATACTGCATTCTTCTGGACAGAATTATAGTGTTAATGAAAGCGGAAGTATTAATCTACTTTCTCTTGTAAATCTAACACAAACATTAGCAGTTCTCAAGATTCCTGCAAATACTGTTTTTGATAGTGTCACTTTTGATAATGCGTCTGCAACAATCAAGATAAACAATATATCATATACTGTTATGATACCCTCTGGTTCATTTACAGCAAGGATCAAAAACAATAATACACTCTCATCAAATAGTGCTGTTCTTATAGATATGTCTCCATCAATTGTACAGATATATAATAACAGCAATTCAACATTTATTTTGCACCCAGAGGCGATTGCAACTATAGTTTCTCAAAATAATGTTAGCGCCAAAGTATTTACACCGCATTCAGTAAATCCGCTAAACTTAAATGAAACAAAGATACTAAAAGATTTGAAATCAAGCATCAAGCTCGGCAATATAACACTCTCTGATTTCAATAATACATTATCATTAAGCGTTTCAGTTATAAATAATGGAACATCAAATGTGACTATAAAGCATATTATGGTAATAGGCTTCATGAGCGGAAGTACTAATGGAAGTGCAAATGGAATAGGTATGGGTATTGAAGCTCAAATACCTATAATGCCAATAGGCAAAACAAATAATTCTTCAATTCAGAACATAACAAACATAATTGCAAACGTAACTAGTGCTAATAAAAGTACAATACAGCCTATATTCGTAAGGGAGAATGGAAGTGGTCATGAGCAGATAGGTATAAATAATTCAGAAGCGGGTATAGGAATAGGTGAGATAGAGTCAGGAAGATTTGACCTTGGCTTTAATTCCTCTGCAATCAATGAAACTGTTATGAAAGATATGCGTGGCAATATATCAAATCCCGAAGTAGAAAGAGTAATAAGAGAGGCGGATAGATTTGATCATAACTTCCATGATATGCTCAACTTCATTGTAGAGAGCAATGGTACATTGAGTCTTCCTTTTGATGCACAGGAGGATGAAGGGCCAAACGGCTTTAACATCACTTCTGGAGGAAGTGAGGTATTCAAATTCAATGGAAAAGTCTCTCTTGGTGATGGCAGAATCAATGTAAACTTAATACCAAACCAGACCTATAGAATAGTGGTTATAGGAGAAGACCACGCATTTGCATATACCTCTGTTGTCTATAAAGGCTAATTTTATTTTATTTTTCTTTTCTTATTTTTCTTATTTTTATTTTTCTAATTTAGTTTTTCACTATCTATATTTTCTGCTATCTTATTTTATTCTTTTTATTTTATTCTTTTTATTTTATATTTTTTTAATTTCTATAATATAATTTTTGTCTATAATTTTTCTATTCATAGTTCGGCATTAAGCGTATACATTAAAAGCCTTTTAAATTTGAATAAATATAATCTGAATAAAATATAATCGCTGAGCGTTTGATCATGCTGTTTTATTTTTATTTATTTGCAAAGCGGCAACAGTTTTGCAATGAATTTTACAATGAATATATTACTAATCAATAAAATTATAATAAAATTATAATAAAAATATAAAATCTAGAAGTGATTGAAATGGAATATAAAATTGTTACAAGCATTGCGACTCCAAACATTGCTTTGACTAAATACTGGGGCAAGCGTAATAAGGATCTTATTCTACCATATAACTCTTCTGTTAGCATAACCCTAAATGAAGTATTAAAAACCGAAACAAGTGTTGCAGTGCTTCCAGGAAAGGGTGAAGATATTTTTTATCTTAACGGCGTTAAACAGAATGTTTCAGATAAGGATATAAAAGAGCAGCTTGATGCTCTTAAGTTCATGAAAGAGCTTAAAAAAGGTGCTGAATTAGAGAATACACATCTTGTTGTCTATTCCAAAAACTATTTCCCTACAGCGGCAGGCTTTGCATCCAGCGCTTCAGGTATAGCCGCTCTTGTTTATGCACTTAATGAAGCTTATGGCTTAGGATTAAGCGGAAAAGAGCTTTCAATACTAGCAAGACGCGGCAGTGGAAGTTCATGCAGGAGTATATTTGGCGGATTTGTAGAGTGGTATAAAGGAGAATTAAATGATGGAAGTGATTCTTATGCTGAAATGCTCTTTCCACCTTCACATATCGAGGATTTAGTGATTATAGCTGCAGCCATAAAAAGCGAGCAGAAGAAGGTATCATCAAGAGGTGGAATGGCCCAGACTGTTGAAACAAGTAAGCTGTATAAATTATGGCCTGAATCAGTAGAAAAAGATAATAATGAAATTATTGATGCAATAAGGAAGAAAGATCTTAATAAAATGTATGAGATTATTATGCAAAGCACTGACAGGCTTCATGCGGTTGCATTGGATACATTTCCACCTATAATATATCTTAATGATGTATCTTTTGATGTTATTTATAAAATACTAGACTTTAATAAGCAGGAAGGTACTAATGTTGCCGCTTATACATTTGATGCAGGTCCAAATCCTTTCATAATAACAACTAAAAAGTACAAAGAAAAGATCATTGATTTACTTAAAAATACAAATGGAGTAAAAGCAGATAGTATATATATACTTGCACCAGGCAACGGCCCCAGATTAGTTAAAGAAAATGAAAAGAGTGAAACAAGGGAGGAACTTGAAAAAATATTAGCTACATTAAATGAAAAAAGTGTAAACATAGTTTAATTTTAAATGATGCAAATTTTATAGATATATAAAATATATAAAAAGTATATTTTGTTTTAGTATAATTATTTTAGTATAATTATAGTGTGATGGGATATATGGATTCTAAAATTGTTGAATCAAGCGCTCCTGGTAAAATATTTTTGTTCGGTGGTTATTCTATTTTGGAGCCGAACAGCAGGGGGTTAGTTACAACCGTAGATAATTATGTTCACGTAAAGGTTTCAGGCAATAATGAAAAAAAATTAAAGATAAATGCGGTTGATTTTGATGCTGTGCATGAGTCCTATATAAGCATTGATGGTAAAATAACAAATCCCTCTAATGAGAAGCTAAATCTTATAAGCAAGTCTGTTGAGGTTGCATTAAAGTATGCTCTTGAGGAAGGGTTTAAAATTGAAGGTATAAATGTAGAGAGCAAGAATGATCCCGCTTTTGCGACAAAGATAAACGGCAATAATATTAAAAGCGGGCTTGGCAGCAGTGCGGCCGTAACTGTTGCAACTATTTCAGCTGTGCTCTCTTATTACGGCTTTGATGTAGTTCATAATAAAGACAAAGTGCATAAGCTCGCACAGATCGCACATGCTCTAGTCAACAAAAAAATTGGAAGCGGTTTTGATATTGCGGCTGCGGTATACGGAAACATAATATACCAGAGATATTCTCCTTCAATTCTTTCAGCTCTAAATGATGATTATAACGGCCATCTATTAAAAGAGCTTGTTGATAAATCCTGGGACTATAAAATTGATCCGATAAAAATATCAAAAATCAATATTGCATATGCTAATTTTATTACCGGTTCGACATCAACAAATTCAATGGTCTCAATAGTAAACAAATTCAAGGAGCGCGAGCCCGCTAGATACAAAGATATAATAGAACGCCTTGACAGAGCTAACAGAAATGCTATAGATGCATTTGTTGCTTTAAACAATGGCGATACATCAAAAGAGAATATTGAAAGGCTTAGATACAATGCAGAATTGGGCCGTTACATAACAAAGGAGCTGGGTATTTTGAGCAATGCTGAAATAGAAAGCCATGAATCCTCTATTTTGATAGATAACAGCAAGCTTTTCGGTTCCGCTTTATTTGCAAAGCTTCCAGGTTCTGGTGGAAACGATGCGATTGCAGCATTCTGTTTGAGCAATACGGATAAGAAAAAAGTGATCGATTTCTGGTCGAAAAGGAGCGAGCTCAAGGTTCTGGATGTTGATATAAGCAATGATGGCTACTTTATAAACTATCTTTAAGCAGAATAAAGAAGAAATAATCATTATCTCTTTCTCAGCATAAAATACGCCGGGAGCGAGATTCGAACTCG
>OGCG01000367.1_pt1 | contig 28901 bp, 34 predicted proteins | sample 1570061 | NCBI WGS metagenome assembly OGCG01 (sample SAMN06268698, study PRJEB24515) | hot springs metagenome | isolation source: Joseph's Coat, Yellowstone National Park, Washington, USA | place: USA:Joseph's Coat, Yellowstone National Park, Washington, USA
AACTTATATTCTTTTATTTTTAATATATCTTATAAAATGCCTTACAGAATAGGCTTCTAGGGAGGAAACGTAAACTACCCCGCCCTCACGGACGGAGCTTTGGGGTTTCCAGTGGACTTCACGACGCACCTTCATCTCCCCTTCGGGGTGTTTACGTACCCCCGACCCATACCTCTTTTAAGACATGGGCTACTTTCACTTTTCTTCTATTTTTCCAAAGTGGGTAACATACCCAGGTGCGGAACATCCCCATTATATTTTACATTTAGTGGTATTTAAACTTTACTCCACGACCTTACAGACAGGGTCTCTGGTTGAAAAGATGAAAAATAACTTGTCAATTCCACCGTTCAAGACAATAACGTTGTCGTCCTTATATCCATATTTAAGTTTCTTACCCTTTACAACAACCGTAACTTTTACCATATTCGTCTGTGAATATAACAAGCATCACGGTATAAAAAATTACCTTGATACTTTTTTAATCACATATTACAATACAAACATATGGACTTAACAAAGTATTCAAAACTTTTACAATTTATGGACGATGAAATGATGAGGCGTGTGACGGAGTTACCAGACGATGCAAGGCAGTTTATGAAAACACAAATGTTAATGGACGTGTGGGCTTTAATAATACGTAACATATCTGCACAAAAAACACAGTCAAATGAAATAGAGGAATCTCTACGTGTTTATCACACGTTAAAAGAACAAGCGTCGCAAATCATAGACCAAGTAAGTTCTGGTACTCTATCACCACAATCTGCTTCCAATATGTTATGGGGACTTGTACAAGGATACTTCAAAAAGGACGATAATATAAAAACAAGGAAAATAGACAAAGATGATTTTTAAAGAGTGAAATCATTCACTTTTTGTCATAAAAAGTCTTTATCAACCATTATTTCAAAGGGTAATGATATGCTATGTAGAATTTCACAAGCAAACAACCCATATTCACCCATTGTATATCCACCAACTTTACACAAGGAATCTTGTATTTTAACACTTACCCCATTTTTATCTATTTCATAGTTTAACCCAATTTTTTCTAACACTTTTCCCCACATTTCCTTTATTTTTTCTTTAAATTTATTTCCGAAATAAATTCCAGAATATATAACGTCAAAAGGTATGTATGTTTCATCTTCCAATGTTTCATAAGAAGCTGGTTCAAGAGGATCTTCATGTATGATAGTAAGGTATTTTGACAAACGTGCCAATTTATCGTCTATATAATACTTATATGTTTCTATTATATTACCATATTTATTATATTCCTTTGTTTCTTCTTTTCTATATTTTACAAATTGACCACTAACTTTATTATAATATTCATCTTTTCTTTTTTCATATTCTTCCAATATTTTTGAAAATTCTTTCTCGTATTCTAATATAATTTGCTTTTCTTCTTCAATATGGTCGTTAGGTGGTAAATAAAATATATATGGTGTCTCACTATCCCCCTCTCCAACTTTTTCGTAAACAATGTTTGGCTCTCCATCTATTTCAACGTAATGTATCAACTTGTCCAACGGTACAAAATAAGTTTTACCAGCCTTCACCAAAATCCCCTTTGCACTTATCTTTTCTTTCACTCTTGTCTCTGCTGTGGTTTTATCACAGAATATACACTTTTTTGTTACAGTTTCTATTAGTTCTTCATCTAAAATATAGTAACTTTCATTTTTATTAATTTTTCTGTTTGTACCGTCTTTATATGTGTTCCCTTCCATTTCATGATGTGGTGAAACACTTATAGCTATACCATATTTTCCTTTATCTATATAATCAACATCATAGTATTGATGGTAATCATCTTCATCAAATACGTAACCCCTTGGCGGGAAAACTATTAACCCATTTAAACATTTAAATAACTTATTACCAGGTTTTTTCCTGTCTGCTATAACCATTGCAGTACAATGCATAATATATATACCGTCGGAAAATATAAAAACTTGATCGCTATTGAATACTTTACAAAAGCGTAAAGCTTTTTAATACAGTGGGTAAATTAAACCCGATGTATAAAATAAAAGGTACACAACTTCTTTTTTATCTTGTAAAAAATCCTAGTCATGGAATTGTAATTTATCATCACATACCTTGGATTTTCATGCCTTCATATATCGCCTATGAAGATAACAAACAATACCAACACACAATAACGCCACTTTCACCAGACATATCAGGGTTTTTAAACGGGTATACTTTACGTGGTACAATAATTCACGAGTATGTCCAGCACTTGAATAAAGAATACATTGCTGAACCAGTTATGACGCCTCACGTTCCTTTCAATTGGGGTTTCGAAAACCGTATAGTGTTCTATTCGCGGTTAGACGGGTTACGTGGTACGGAGGTTATAGAATATAAAACCACACAGAGTGATAAACCACCTTACAAAGTATATTTAAGACAATGCGGTATGTATATGAATATGGTTCACACATATACGAACAAAACTGTAAGTGGAAATGTGGTGGTCTATCACCTACATAGAGACGATAGTATAACACATGAAGTATTGAATTGCGAACCGTATTTCAACGAAGACTTTGTTTATCAAACGGCGACAAAAATAAAGAGGGATATAGAGAAAATGGGTGGTTATACATCATTTTTAAAAGAAAAATTCAAAAATTACCCTTCATTTAACCCGACTATATATGTTGAAAGTAAGAAACTCATCACTAAAACACCTTTTAAAATAACCACACCTAACGTACCCACCATTTCCACGGTATCTGAAGCACTTTCTTATTTCTTTGGTGTGAAAGTGATACCACATGGTAACTGGGTGTACCAGTTGTCTGACACGGGTACAATTTTTTATTTGAACGATAAAATAACTGTGTTAGACAACAATTTTGTTGACAACTTCTAACACGCAAAGTTAAATACCTAGAATTCCTTTATATATTATGGAATGGCTACTTTTTATCGACAACCATTTGAACGGACATTTTCTTGAAGAAGGTGGGGAAAACACACAAAAAATAATTGTGAGACCAATAGGAAAGCAACACGCTCCTTATTTTTTGACAAGGGATGCCACAAGGTTAGTTAATGCACCAGGTGTCCTATTTGTAGATACAGTGGAGAAATATGACGCATTAGCTAGGAAAAAAAGCAAATTTCATAGGGTCTTCGTAGAGAAGCCGACGTATGTAATAGCAATGAGAGAAGTGGTGGAGGCGTATGAAGACCACATACCATATGTCTACAACTTCCTTTTTGACAGTGGGTTGACCCCAATGATGCCAATAGATGGTGGTGATCCCTTCACTACACCTGCTCCACAGAATTTCGTCAGCATTGATATAGAGGTAGCCAACACAGGGAACATACCAGACCCAGAAAAAGCATTAGAACCCATCATAGCTATTTCTATTTATGATAATAACGGTTCACATGTGCTACTTTCACCATGGTACAGAAGTGATGGTGAGGATAGTAACAATGTGGGTAATAACGTATTATTTTTCAACACAGAAAAAGAATTGTTGGAATATTTTGTGAAATACATACAATCACATCAACTGGTCGCTACTTTCAACGGTGAAAACTTCGATATACCCTATTTGAAAAATAGATGTAAAACCTTCGGAATAGAATTCCCAGAGGTTGTTGACATTGACCTTTACCTACTTGCAAAAGCACCTCACATCAAGAACTACGTACTTAAGGCTAACTATGCAGACTATACGCTGGACAGTGTAGCCAATGCTTTTCTAGGTGTTGGCAAGATCCAACATGGCAACTTCATGGAAATGACGGCATCAGAAATGGCTAAATATAACGCAAGGGATAGTGAATTGGTATACAACATCATAAAAAAGAGCAATATGTTAATGTTACTTACATTATTTTCACGTATATCTTACACGTTTTTCCCCGACGTAGTCACACATCTCATCTCTTTTTGGATAAAAAACATGATGTTCAAAGAACACAGAAAAAGAGGATGGTTAATTCCAAAAATGGAGATATTGAATTCATCATATTCTACCACTTCTATCATAAAAGGCAAAAAATACAAGGGTGCAATAGTATTTAATCCGCCAACAGGTGTATTTTACAACGTAGTGGTGCTAGACTTTGCATCACTGTATCCTACTGCAATAAAGGTGTACAACCTTTCATATGAAACTATGGACGTGATGGGTTGTCAGAAAAAGAGGGATATACTTGACGAAAATGGTGATGTAGTGCATACTGTTTGTGATGATAGTGAGGGTATAATGAGCAACGTTGTAGGAAAACTACGTGATACGAGGATAGAGTTCAAACACAAAAATGATGAGTTTTCACAAGCAGTCCAAATGGCTATGAAAGTGTTCATAAATGCATCATATGGTGTTTTCGGTGCAGATACATTTCCTCTCTATTCTCCAGCAATGGCTGAAAGTGTTACAAGTGTAGGTAGGAACATTATTACAAATACGAAAAAACATGTAGAGGAGTTGAATTGTCAAGTGATATATGGTGATACCGACTCTCTTTTCATTACTGGAGAAAATGTGCAGGAATGTGTAAAAGACACCGTGAAATGGGTAAAGGAGAAATACAACTTCGATATAGAGGTTGATAAGGAGTACGAGTGGATAATATTCTCTGGAAGGAAGAAGAATTACTTTGGTATGAAACGTGGTGGAAAACTTGATATAAAAGGTCTTGGTTTGAAAAAGAGGAATACGCCTGTGTTTATGAGAAACATTGAATCACAATTAAAAGCAGTAAAGACACCTGATGAATTAAGGATATTGTTGGTTAACATGGTAAAAGACATGGTAAAGAAGCTATACCACGGTGATTATAACCTTGACGAATTAGCCTTCACCGTAATGTTATCCAAAGACCTGGATGAATACAAAGTGGAAACAGAACACGTGGAATGTGCTAGGATGTTACAAATGGCTGGTTACAATGTTACAAATGACACGTTGATATCATACATAAAAACACCTAACGGTGCAAAACCAGTACAATTAGCACATTTAAAGGAAGTAGATAAAGATAAATACATTGAACACATCCAAAGCACATTTGAACCTATTTTAGAAGGACTGGGTGTTGATGTAAAAAGTATAATAGAAAATTCAAGGAACCTATCAATATTGGATTTTACAAACAATTTTTAACCTTGTTTTTAAACTGCATCAATATATTTGTTATGAAAATTGCTAATCCACATGGTTTAGGAATTACCATTGGTTCTACAACACAGGTAACATCTTCAACAGTTACAATTAACCCAAAGAATCCCATTGCAGTACAAAACATTTTGAAGAATTTTTCGGAACAAACGGTTGCTACAAATTTTGAAACCAAGTCACTAATAAAGCAAATTGTATCAATTATACCACAAAGTGCAAATATTTTGCCTAGATCCAAATATCAATCATTAGTCAAATTAAATTTAACTTCAACTACAAACACATATACGATACCATCAAACACTACATCAAACATGGTTAACATGACAACATATACAACTACTGTGTTGTTAAACAGTGTAAGGGGTACAGACATAATTTTCAATGGTGAAAATGTAGTTTCTATCGATGAGTTAACTGTAACAACTCCTACACAAATAAAATATGCTTCATCTACATATTCTATATTTGGTATTAAAACATGTCAAAATGGTAGTATGCATGTAATACCATTAAATAAAACAATATTTAATACTAATTCTTCTACAACGTATTTTTTCTACGTAACTCCTAACGGCAATTCGTATAAACAGCCGTCATCTGTTGGTGATGCGTTAATACCCACTACTGTATACACAGATCACACAGCTATAATTACAAACGCTCCAAGTGAAATAATCATATGTTGTAACTGTAACAATACGATTCCAACTAGCGTTGGTCAAGCAACAATTTTTAGACCCTAATACTTGAAGACTGTTTATATTTACAGTAAAAAATATAAGTTTATAACACCGTAAAATTATGGTGAAAAAATGATTGAACACAAAAATAAAGAATGGAACAGAGATCCAAATACGTGGGATGGTAAGTTATATATTCAACCAAAACATAAAAAATATTCGTTCAAAAATTCATTTGATAAATTATTTTCATAAATATTTTTTATAATATTGTAAAATTTTTATAGTTTTAAAATTTTAATCATTGTATGTTATTATAATTTCTGGTGAAGAATATGTAGTTGTCGTATGAGTTGTAGAAGATGAAGAAGATTTATGTTCTAATCCTTTAATATAATTCTCTAATTCTTTTATGTATGGTAAAATTTTGTCACGATAAAAGTAAATTAATACTATTATTATTATTAAAATGACAACACCAAGAGCTTGTTTTTTATCCATAAAAGATTTAATACAAGTGTTTAAAAAGATGTGCCATTTTATGTTTTTCATTCATTCTGTCGTACTAAAATCATGTTCAAAACCAGATCTTGCATATGCATTATAAAATGTAGTTGATGTTGCATAACCGATTATATCTTTAATAGGATATTTTTCACATATAAATTCCACTTCTGATATAAATTTGTAAAATTGAACAGATAATATTTTACCGTTTGGTAACCTACGCATTTTTTCTCCTAGGTCATGATCAATCTGTCTAGAAAGTGGCGTATAAAATGTTGGATAACACGATGATAATTTCTTTCCCACCAAAAATATTGGGTTTTTGTATGTAAATGAGAATTGAATAGGTGCAAACGGCAATACACTCCAAAACGTTATTAATTTACCGTTGTAGTTTGTACCTAGGTATGTATAATTACCAGATGAAGTCAGGTATTCCTCATTTCGTTCTAAATTTTCTTTAATAACTTCTAATTCTGTTGCACGAAATATAATATCATAATTTCTTAAAAGCTTATTATGTAATTCTTCTATTTTTTTATATTTGGGTATTTGTTTCATTGAAAATTCCTTTGGTATTTCATTGTTTACATCCTGTATTTTTTGCATTAAATCGTTTACTGTAAATGCATAAGCTATTTCAAATTCTTTATAATTCAATGGGTTGTTAACAACAACGTGTTTATTAAATACCTTCATTGCTTCTTCATAAAATTCATTACCTATCTCTTCCACTTGTCTTAAATATTCTAGTATTTCATCTTCTGAAAGTTTCTTAATAGTTTTTATTACTTTATCCGCAGAAAGTTTTTTAACAGTCATAGTTTATTCACCATTTGTTTTATTTTCCGATTATCCTTTAAACCACACATATAAAGAAAGTAGTCTCCTAATGAGTCTACTTTCACGTATAAAGTTGGAGATTTTGGAACTTTCTTTTTACCACTAGTGAACCTACATATATCAGCAAAAAACTCATTCAACCCGTTTTTATAAAGTGAAATAACATCATTCAAATAAAATTTAGACGATGGTTCTAATATTTCCTCATGATTAACAAATAAATTAAATTCTTCGCCATATTGAATAATTGTATATTTTCCGATTCTTTTATTGCCCTCTTCATCAGTAGTCAAAAAACCCTCATAGAATTGTAATAAGGGTAGCATTATATTCATAGGTGTTCCATTAAAATATTTTATAATACTTTCTAGATCTTTTTCTCTTGTCACATTTGTTACGAAAGCATTATCCGTATTACCAAGATCATAATTTTTATCCAATAATTCAGTGAAGTATGTATATTCTGTGTCTTTTTCATATTCTCTTGTTCTAGGTATATAGATTACATGATATTTTGTTTCAAGTTCTTTCATTTTTTCTCTATCGTCAAACGTAAAAATTGTTATGAATGGTTCATTTGGTAATTTATCTGCAAAACTATTAAAACCCCCTTTAGAAACATAGTAGCCCCACATAGTGTCTTTAAATTTTACAGCAAGTGACATTGACATTATTATCAATGTTTTTACGGGGTAACTTTTAAAGTAATTTAAAAGGGGTATGCAAGTAACATGTTTACACAGACATTGACCTTACAGGAATTGATTTAAATAAATAACAACAAAGTTTTATAAATACAATGGTATTTACTTCTGGGATACTCTACTAGTTCTGGGGTTGTCCTCATTTTGAAGAAAAACTTTTTTAGTAACCGAACATAAATAAACATATGCAAGAAAAAGAAATGAGTGAAAAAGAGTTAAATCATTTAAAAAGGGTATTACAAGTATTGGAAAAGATTGGTTATATTGAAAATAAAGGTATAGATATTCACACATTGCGTATAATTAGTGATAACCTATATGAAAGCGGATACGATTACGATGAACGTTTAATAATACGCACATTAGCGAAGTTGGGATATACTAGGTTGTAAACTTTCTGTTTTCTATCACTGTGTTTTTAAAACGCTTTTTTAAATAGTTTATGAACATGAAAATAGTATACGGTGTTGCTATAGGCATTATCCTTTTACTAGTATTGTTATACTTCTTCAGACTACCAGCAAGAGAACAAGCCCTTATTATCTCCAGAGTTGAATTAACACCCAAAAACTCATTTTATTCTACTACATTTATTTCTACTGCAACAACTGTTACTTTAACTTTCAATATAACTACTGATACATGTATACCACAAACGTATTACAATGTATATTTAAATGGTCAACAAGTTAAGAGTAATGTAGAATGTCCATTTACTAACGTGTTATCGTTAACTACTAGTATTACATTATCATCAAATCAAACTGCAGACCTCGAAGTGTCTGGAGAGGGCATAACATCAGGTGGTTTGGGATTTGTTAATTACCAATATGAAATTCTATATAAACAAAAAGTAAACGGTACAACACAACCACAATCCATTTCTACATGGATGACGGTAAGTTACTTTGCTGATTATATGGGAATAACCACTGATTCTTGCAGTGTTTCCGTTAACATACTTTCTTCATCACCAGTACAATCTGGCAATGGTCTGACAGCATTATGTTTTATAGATTTGGGTATTACATCTGCATCTTTATTATACGGAAGAGGTATAACTTTATCATATGTGGCATATAATGACCCAAATAAAGTTCCACAAAACGTAAACGCAGTTGTAAAAGTTTCACAATACAACACAAATCAATATATCGGTCAAACTACTATAACATTACCAACAGAATACTTATCACCTTATAATGCCACAGTATCCAATGCATATTGTTATTCACTTTCAAACCTTCCAAAAGAAGAACTATCATTGGACATACAAGTGAATTATACCGTTAACAACTATCCATATAACTTCCAAATTACTGGTTTATATTTCAATAATACGCATACGCAACCACCTCCTTCAAATTATAATTGCCAGCAATTAGTTTTGGGGTGATAAAATGAGATGTGAACCTTTGTTTTATAGGAATGGAGAAGTAATGGGATTCATATGCCCTGATGGAATATACAATGTAGAAGAAGTAAAATACAAAAAGAACGGTAATACATATATAGTTGAAAAACATTAATTACACTACGTTTTACCCCTTTTAAATATTGTACAGTAAATTTTTTATGAATAAACTATTATTGACGTTACCATTATTAACTACAGCTTTATTAGTATTAATTATAATTTTACAATTTCCTTCTAATCAAACCCAAAGTTATAATAATAGCACTTGTACTTTAACACCTTCTAATCCAACTTGTACTATAACCACTTGTTGGAATAACGAAGCTACAATACAACTACAACACTTTGAAGTACCACAAGAACACTTTGTTGTTACTAGAAATTCTTCGCAAATTTATTCTACCACCGTAACACTTGTAAATGGCTCCACAACATTCACTTACACTAACCAAAATGACACTACATTCACAGTTATTTATACTTTCAATGGTTCCAGTACAACATACACTGCAACAGTGAATTACGTTGGCAATGCTATATTTGTAAATGGAGTTAATATGAACGTTAACGGTGGATATATATCAACAACGGGAACTACTTTTTCTATAAGACTTTCCCAAGGTGGTACATACCTTATAACTGCGTCAAATGGTTATTATTATACAATAAATGGAAGTAGTACAATAGCTATACCAGTTGATCAAACAGTAACATATTATGTATATCCCCGTCAGGGTCAATGTACATTGCCCGTTAATGCATTTACAGTAGCAAGCTATGCAAAACCAACGTATATTTATATCACGGTGAGTGTATCATGACAAACAAAGAAGTCATTGTGCTAGTTATACTTGGCATAGTAACATTATTCTTCGTTTTTGTATTTTTAATACCACAAATACAATACCAACGCGAAATTTCTTCACTTACTAACCAGTTAACTACATGCATAAGTTCTGCAACGAAATTGCATGCATATGGCGTCATTTCCAACAACACAACGGAACAACAACAATTCTTTAAACAAGCAACACAACAATTGCAATTTTGTAACCAAATAGAAAAACAATTATGTAACAACTTCGGTCAATGCAGTGTTACAAAACAGGTATTGGACTCTATACAAAGTGGTATAAACTCATTCCTTAAAGAATTTCAAGTACCAATATCTGCATCCATTGTTATAGTATCTTTGGCAACCGCATTAAGGATATTCTTGCCAAAGGTAAACAGTGTTGCATCAAATGCCATCACTATCACAAAGAACCAATTAACCAATTTCTATTCCGATGGTGTAATTGACGCGAAAACCTACGACGAATCAATTAGCATCATAGAAGACGCAATTGATGGAACGCTAGGCGATATTTCCGTGGATTTCATACAAGGTGTTTCAATACTGCATTCACTCATTTCCTATAGTGTCGTGAATACTGTGCAGGCATTACAACAAAGTTTCGGTTTATTTGCAAACATAACAAGTGATGGAATAGTGAGGTTTTTAACAATGGTAGCGGAGTTTGTGAATTCATCAATAGCTATAGAACTTTCCACATTCATAGTTGATAATGCAGTTGATATAGCGGTAGGTGGGATAATAGCACTGTCATTATATGGTCTTTTTGCATCTGAATCATTATCATCAGCTATATCAAGTTTTCTATTCGCCGATGGTGGATTTGTTGCATTCGCAGGAGTGGCAGTCTAACAATAATATTTAATTATAGTTTTTTTATAAAAAAACAAATAATCATTATTATTTTATTGTTTCTCTTCTAGATATAACATATCATTACATTCATACTGTACTGTAATCATACAAATTTTTAATTTAAATAACTGTTATAAAACATATGGACTTATCATTCATAAAAAACCTACCTAGGGATATTACAATAACATTAATAGGTGGCATAGGCGTTGGTAAATCGACCTCTGTGTTTAACTTTGCAAAAGAAGAAGCACAATCCATGGGTTATGAAGATGTATTTAATGGAGAGTACAAACCAGGAAAGAAATATTTTATTCAATTCAATGAAAGATGGTATGACTTGATTAAAAAACATAGAGAAGATTTTTACGTTTTCGTCAATGTGAAAATGGACAGTATAGAACCCGTGGATTTGACGGGTTTTCCAAGAGTGATAGATAACACCATCCATTACGTACCAGTGTCGTTCGCAGATGTCCTTTCCACTGGTGATGGGTTGTTGTTTATTGACGAAATTACAAATGTAACACGTGAAGACCAAATATCTGCCCTTTACAGTGTACTGCTGGATAGAAGGATGGGGTGGACAACGTTATACCCTACAGTGAGAATAATCTCTGCAGGAAACACTATAGAAAGTACCATTGCTACAAAATTGAACGAAAACCTTGTAAATAGAGTAATGATAATACCATTTTCCATCACTATTGACGAATGGATAAATTACACTGGCTGTAAGGAATTGGGTAAATTCCTCAAGGAAAACCAGGAACTCTTTAACGAGAAACCAACACCAGGTGAACCTTTCGGTACCCCAAGGTCGTGGCACAGGGTTTGCCAGTTGGGCTATGAATATGCGAAATACCTTGTTTCAGAAGGTGCGTATAACACACTGGTAAAATGGCTTGAAACACCAGACAATAGTATACACGACGTTTTGGATAACCCCAAATTATTTTCTACACTTTCAATAGATAAGAAAATGAAAGTAGCACAGTATCTCGCCAAAAACTTCAACTGCGACGTGTTCCTTTACATATTTGACCATGAAAAAGAATTCGTTGCATCAATATTAAAGAATGGAGATAAGAAGAAAATAGAATCGTGCCTTGACCAGAAAAAGATTCACTTGTAAACTATAATGTGTGGTCTTCCTATACAAAAATTAAGATAAATAATTTTGAATTACCCATTTTGAACCCTTCTTTTTCGCTAGGCTTCTTAAATACTCAAAATCTCCTTCTGGTATTTTTGTAATGTAAGGTGCATACCACTTTAATTTTATACCATTCATCAATAACCCATAGATAACTTTTTTCGTCTCTTCTTGTGTCATTTTTACCGTTTTGTCCAATTCTATATATTTTATCGAATTATCTAATATTAATATATTATACAATTTCCTTACTTCAGGAATATTAGAATATAAAATCTGTTCTAACACTTTATCGCTTGTTTTTGGGTCATCTATAAGTCTCGGTTTAAATTCGAAAGGTCTATCATAGCGATAGTCATAGTGGTTCATTAAAGAGATAAATGGGACTCTTTTAATAATTAATTCAACTTGAATCTTGATACACCCTATTATATGATATAATTTAAAATAAAAAGTGTTAAACAGATGGGTTGTTTATAGTAAAATTAACTATGGGAATACTGATTTTAAGACTATAAGAAAATCATTTAAAACCAATATTTAAACTTTACTTTTAACCACCATAAAGGTAAAATGGTTTTTAAATTCGTTTTGTAAATATACCATGAAGTTCTTAATCGGTCAGAAAGCAATAGTAGGAGCCTTAACTATGGGAATAGTAGGTACTTTCCTCGGGTTGGCATTCGGTGTCGTATCTGGGTTAGATACAGCATTCCCATTCTCTCCAGACGTGTTTGCAACATTCGGTGCAATATCACTCGGTGCATTGGGGCTAGCAAATGGTGCTGGTGAGGACGCAAAGGATGCAGAAAATGAAGATGAAGTAAGGGAAGTAAAGGATTTACATAGGTCATTGAGGACTGCAATGATGGAGAAGTCAAAGACGGAAGACTTGAAAGATACCTTGGAGAAGGCGAAGGAGGAAAAACAAGCACAAAAGTAAATCCATTACCACCTTCGCATTCTAAAAAGTCAATTTAATCTTTCTTTTTACACATTGTTTTCTTCTTTAGTTTTAAATCCTATTAGTATATAGCGATTACAACACCAATCAATCACATATTCAGAAAACTTGGGTTTTTCAAACTCTTTCTCTTTTTCAATAATAATATTTACTGTTTTATCTCCACTTTGTAATGCAAAAATACTATACTTTAACCGCAAGTAAGGATTTATGAGGATTAACGAATCTTTTATAAATGCAGTGTTCATCAAAATAGCAAAAATGATAAAAAATAATATGAGATAAGTTAGTGAAGAATAATCTATTACGAAAGGTAATATTGTCACCAAAGCAAAACCCATCATTTGCCTATCTATATTACTTTTTATTACATAACTCTTTTCACCTATCTTGATATATTGCCTATGTGGATTTATGTGAATATCTCGTTGTATTCTCCCGTTAACATAGTCATTTTTTGATACATAAAGCGAAATATATACATAGAGGTTAGGTAACACGAATAACACCAAGAATATCATAAAAGCCAAAAACCCGCTTTCAGGGAAAACAAGTGGTATTTTTACATGTAGAAAATCATTTAATTGTGTCATATAGTTATTGATATTAAAATACGCATTTGAAATCATATATGCAATAGATAAAGAACTAGCTTGCCAAAATAGGAAATTGATTTTATTCATAAACAACACTACATAGATTATCGGGAGACAAGTATAAAAATGTTACTACAGGTATATTCTACCTTTTTAAACTCATTTTGTAGAAATATTATGGCATCAACAGTTCAAATAACTGATGGTACTATAGGTATATTAGCATTATTTGGTGGATTAGTTATATTAATTTTACTATTTTCAGAAAGTCCAAAGGTAACTATGGGTACAATTATTGGTGTAATCGCTTTGGTTTATGGTTTCTATGCACTTCGGGCATCAAAGTAAACTACCCCTAGGTAACTATAGTATCTATACTGTGTCCAAAATGAACGATGCAATGATGTTCATTGTATTTGACATTACCTTTATAATAGGAATTATACTATTTGTCATTCTTGAAAAACATGAGAGTAGCACGGAGTTATCGCAAGCATATAATGCATACCTTCAATTACAGAATACATGATAATACCCCATTTTCCATCTTTTTAAAACTTTCTTGTAAATAACTATAGATTAGAATGTCTTACCAAGATACAGTTGTTTCTATTTTGTCACCTATACGTGATAGAAATTACTTGAAAACATTGATAAACCCAACATCAACTGCTCTAGACGCTGGTATTGGATCAGTGGATAACCCATTCTTCTTTGAAGCGGGCAATTACGAAGGTGGGTTAACACCAACTAGTCCACCAGAGGATAGGACTTACTTGGTTTGGTTTGGCACACCAGAAGGTACAAATAATAATAACCCCAATTATTCAATCTTTTATGCAAAAGTGAATAAAGAAAGATATAGACCAAATGCAAGAGCTAGTGAATGGTTAGAACAACCAGTGCTTCTAATAACTTATGACCAAATATCGAGAGATATAATAAATTGGTTTAATTCAAACTACCCAGCTGGTGCATCAAAAGGAGTTGGTAACTCTTTCAGTTCTTCTACTCCAGGAGCAGTTATAAATCCATATAATACAGACGTATATTTGTTGTGTAATAGTACTTATGGATGTATATCTTCACAAGTACCTCCAGGAAACATAACAGGAACACCAGAATTGAAACAATTACACATGGTTTATGATCCACTAGATGATTCTATTTTAATGTATTTCTCTATAATGGTACCAAATTGGACTCCTAATACAAAAACTATTTTTGTCTATAAGTTCCCAGTATCATTACTTAAATCTTTCAAATCAATCAATCAATATGTTATTTCTGGTCTAACACCAACCACAACATCTACACCTCCTCCTAATGATAAGCCATATTTCCTTGGAGGTCTAACACTTGACACTATATTTAATCAGTCTTTTTCAGAATATTGGACATCACGTGTACCAATTCCAGCTTCATTTTCAGCACCACAGTTTACAATAGCATTTGATTACATGAAATTAACTGCACCATGGGGATACCAACTTTCTAATGGTTATTTACCTGCATTGTTAGTGGTAGTAGAAGGGTATATGTATTACAATAGTAACTATGTTGTTGGTCTAAATGCTCCTCATGGAGACGGTATATTAGTGGCTCTTTTGCAAGACATTCATGAAAACCCAGCACAACCAACAATATTTAGAATGCCCAATTATGGAAATGGGTACCAAAACGCTCCAACTTTATACACACCAGCTTTTTCACACTTTCCAGCATTAGATGCTCGTGAACAGGGAGTTGTCATAGATAAATTTGGAAGTATTTTACCTATGCAGAGCGAAGGTAACCTATCAGGATATGTTGTTCCATTTACTACCCCTGCTAGACCAGATATAAAACTTGCATCAATGAGAATGAGGTTGTTATTCGTGGAACCTGCAACATGGTTAAGCATGTTACAAAATGGTGGTGAGCCATATCCATGGTTCGTTGCTTCTGCTACAAAGAGCATTATAGATCCCATACATCCATTTATGGGATTTTGTAGACCTTATGTTTCGTTATTACCCGACGGTAAACCAAAAGTGTTACTTGGAGGTTATTATTATGACAACTATGTTGAAGGTGTAGGAGTGTATTTTGACCCCAATGTTTTGAAACCAAGCTATCATAAAGAACTTATAGGATTAGCAGGTAATATACCGTTATCGGTACCCACACCTAATACATCATTTGTATTAGCTACTGGTACCTTCGGATTTAATGGTAGACTCTTCGGTAGTTTCGGTAAAAAGTATGCTAGAATAGTTACTGGTCAAGGTGGTGTTAATAATAGTTTTGTTGTATTTAGCCTAGATTACTTTAGTGGATATAGTGCTTTACCATTCCAGTTTAATGGATATGGTAGTGATATATTTTTCTATCCATCACCTTTTTATAATATGCAGGGAGTTGTAGTAAATCAACAAATGCCTGGTCAAACTTATATTATAAGCACACCTCCAATTAAAGTTGGCAGATTCTTTGATGTTATTTACTCTTCATATAAAAACATCGCAACTATTTTAACTGATGAAGGTGATAATAATGAGTAGAAAACTTGCATGGTTATGGGACACCAGTAATTGGTACATATTATCATCATCTGGACAGTTATATGCAACACCAAGTTCTAACATGATTGCAAATTTCACTGGATCACTAACTTCAAATGCGACAGTTGTTAGTTACGTATATCCCAAAAAATGGGCAATCATACACCTAGAAATAAGTAGTGTAAGTGGTACGTTTGCATCTGGTCAGGGTTTAACCATTCAACTGTCATGGTATAACTACAATGTAACAGTTAACTCCACGCCAATTACATCACCAACGATGGTAGACATAATGTTTACACCAGAGTCAACATATGCAGTAATTAATGGAACACAGACGTCTTTGTCTATTCCTTTTGTACCATATGCTAACATAAACTTAAATATTTCTGGTACGTCACCTTCATTTGATCTGAATGGATGGGTAGAATACGACTGATTTATCCACGGTAGTTCCTCTCATCTATTCGGATTTACATTTCTCCTATGAGAGGCAGTTGAGAATATCAGAGACATCATTCAATTTAAATTCATGATTGAAATTACATCATGATCATTTTCATAACCGTAATTACACATGAACCGCCTATATCAAGTTTTTTCATTCTTTTTCCACGTTTGGGATATGAAACAGAGCTAACAAAAACTTTATTAGTTAAAGATACAACATTTTTTTACATGTTAATTGAAACCCTTCAAATAAATGGAGAAAATAATGATTTTTTTAAAAAAATCATAGAAAATGCAAACCCAACTGATAAACTAATTTACTATTCAATTAAACATACAATTGATGAAAATAAATGGAAAGAAAATGTTAATAATTTACTTTTTGAATTACGAAATGCATCAAGGTTCCTTGAAACAGAGTTTGCAATAAAGTTCGATTATAATTCAAAGAGGTTTATACCTTACATTGTAATCTATTTACCTGGAAAAGATGAAAAAAAGCCAATATCACATTCGGAGGCACCATTGGTGAACTAACATTGTACTATTTCAATTGTATTAAACTGTGGTGTACATAACATATTTCTTTCCAATCTTTCGAATGAAAAATCGGTACAAACCCTTTGAACATTAAAACATATGATTTAACCCCATAATCTTCCACTGTATTGTGCAAACACAATAAAACATTATTGTAATTCATCAATTTATCGAAATAATTGTATTCACACCCTTCGCAATCAAATTTCAAAAAATATCCTTTCTTCATATATTCTTCTAGCTTGCCTCGCGTCAATTCGCCTATGTGCAATTCATCTATGGAGTTAGGTAAAATGTTATTTCTTACAGTTTCGTCCACATCATATCCTATCACTTTTCTACACCCAAATTGTTTAAAAAAGATTGCTGTAGATCCAATGTCACACCCAACGTCTACACATATAGGAGTTAACCTTATTTTCAAATTTCTAAAAACCTGTCTCATTACAGGTTCTTCTTCATTTTTAAATCCATTATACCACTTGTTTTCGTACATTTTATCCATACATAATACATTCTATTAAACATTTAAAATTATCTTTATAAATATCATATGAAATACATAGGCAAACGCATTGTTGCTAGAAACGGTGATACTGCACTAATGGTTAACGGCAAAATAGTATTAACAAAGGAGAAATTAAATGATTGGCTTTATTACGTGGATAGCATAAAGGAAGTAGATGGTATCTATATAGGAGAGGGGTTAACACCTATAGAAACAGGTGTAATGAATACAACGTCACTCACATTTGGTAATTACAAAATTTACAAGAGACCATTTTTCGTCAATGAAAAAAATTTTGTGACTAATATAGAAAATATCAATAAACAATACGAAAATAAATATTTCGGAGGAGGTAACAACCCTATTGCATTTATAGGTGTTGAATTGGAGGGATTTTTTCCACAGTTTAAGAATATAGATAATATTGACAAATATGCAAAAGATTTGGCTAAAAAATACAATGTACTTTCAGTATCTGCAACTAATGACAACAGTATAATGTCTGGTGAATACAAAACACGTGAAATACAATATATGATTGATAGAAGCAACCTTGGAGATTTAAAAGGTTTATATGAAGAGTTAGGAATTAAACAAAACAAAACATGTGGTAATCATATACACATGTCTTTTAATTCACCAGAGTATTATTGGTTGGTGTTTTCTCCTATTTTCTATGAACGCTTTAAAAAAGAGTATGAAAAACATTTTAAAACGGAAAAATATACTTCGAGGTTATCAAATGTTTTTTGTGAGTACAAAGGCATAAACACTGTTTTTAGTAATACTAGATATAAAATGATAAATAATCTTTCATTTCTTAAATACGGTACAGTAGAATTTAGGATACTACCTTATACTGATAATGCAAATGAGTATTATGAAAGTGTAAAATTCGTTGTAGATACCACGGAAAAAATACTAAAAGACCTGTTAAAAGAGGAATACATACAAAGGATTTTATCGGATTATGCTATACCATTAGTGGTAATAGATAGTTATAAATCTGGGGGTTTAAGAAGTAAAGCCTATGACTTATTAGAATATTTTTATCCAGAAAAAGACTTTTCTCAATATTTTCCTCCATATAATAACTTTGCTTTGTTATACTATCCAGAAAAGAACGATGTAATATTTTTTGAAATTCCATATTTTTCAAATCTTATTGTAACAAAATTAACAAGTGAAAATAAACCTACACAATTTTATTATGAAAAAATAAATAGTCTTTTTGATGATTTATATAATTATAACAATAAGTAAAACTTTCTAGTTTTATACACACAATTTTCCTACTCATTTTTAATCGTACTTATAAATATTCTATGACATACATTGGTAAACGCATTGTTACCAAAAACGGCGATTCTGCACTAATGGTTAACGGCAAAATAGTATTAACAAATGAGAAACTCAATCATTGGCTCTTCTATGTGGACAACATAAAGGAAATTGATGGTATCTATATAGCAGAGGGATTGACGCCTATACAAACTGGCGTGATGAATACAACGTCACTCACCTTTGGTGATTACATAATTTATAAAAGACCCTTCTACGTTAGTGATGGTAAATTTGTAACAAACGTTGAATTTATTCCCGATCCCTATAAAGACAAATATTATGGAGGTGGAGACCACCCCATTGCTTTTGTTGGTGTAGAATTAGAAGGATATTTCCCACAGTTTAAAACAGAAAGTGAAATTGATTCTTTAACAAACCAGTTAGGATATAAATACAATACAATTAAGGCAGATGCAAGTGAAGATGCAAGTATATTATCTGGCGATTATAAATCACGTGAAATAAAATACATGATTGACAGAAGTAATCTTGATGTGTTAAAAAATTTATATGACGAATTGGGGATTCGACAAAATGAAAGTTGCGGAAATCATATACATGTATCTTTTAATTCACCAGAGTATTATTGGTTGGTATTTTCACCTATCTTCTATGAACGCTTTAAACGAGAATATGAAAATCGTTTCAAAGACCAAAAATATATTTCTAGGTTATCAAATTATTACTGTTCATACAAAGGTATGAACACAATTTTTAATATTAGTAGGTATAAAATGATTAATGAACAATCTTTTGAAAAATATGGTACAGCAGAATTTAGGATATTACCGTATGCGGAAAACGCAGAGGAATATTACGATGCTGTAAAATTCGTAGTAGACACAACGGAAAAAATATTAAATGAACTAGTAAAAGAGGAATACCTCCAAAGGATATTATCCGATTATGCAATACCAATGGTTGTAATAGACAATACTGCATCACCTAGTATAGCCTATGATTTATCAAAGTATTTTTACCCAGAAAAAGATATATCAGATTATTATTATATACCAAGTAATTTCGCTTTGTTATACTACCCAGAGAAAAATGAAATAATATTTTTCAAATATCCGATTTTTTCTTATCTAGTTATAACAAAATTGACTGGAGGATACAAACCTGTAGATTCATATTACATGTACATAGGAAAGATTTTTTACGATTTAAATAAATATAAAAACACGTAATACCTTCTGTGTTTTAAAACGCATTTATAAATCTACTATGAAATTCATAGGTAAAAGGATTGTTGCTAAAAACGGTGACTCTGCACTCTTGGTTAACGGCAAAATAGTATTAACAAATGAGAAACTCAATCATTGGCTCTACTATGTGGACAATATAAAGGAAGTTGATGGTACGTACGTGGCGGAAGGTTTAACTCCAGTACAAACTGGCGTGATGAATACAACATCACTTACCTTCGGCGATTACAAAATTTATAGAAGACCATTTTACGTTAGAAAGGGAAGTTTTGTAACAAATGTAGAAAATATTAATGAATCTTTCAAGAACAAATATTTTGGAGGTGGAGACCACCCAGTTGCTTTCGTGGGGGTGGAATTAGAGGGATATTTCCCAAAGTTAAGAAAAGAAAACAGTATTGAAAAAATAGCAAAGAAAGTGGGTAGAAAATACAATGTACTTTCTATATCCACAAGTTTTGATCAAAGCATAAAATCTGGATATTATCTGTCACGTGAAATACAATATATGATTGACAGGAGTAAATTAGACACTTTAAAAAATTTATATGACGAATTAGGAATAAAACAAAACTATAGTTGCGGTAACCACATTCACTTATCTTTTAATTCGCCAGAATATTACTGGCTGGTGTTTTCGCCGATTTTTTACGAAAGATTTAAACGGGAATATGAGGATCACTTTAAAAATAAAAAATATATTTCAAGATTATCAAATAAATATTGCAAATACAATGGTATGAACGATATTTTTGATGAAACGAGGTATAAAATGATAAATATTGGGTCATTTGTAAAATACGGGACTGCCGAATTTAGGATATTACCATATGCCGAAAGCGGTGAGGAGTATTATGAGGCTGTAAAGTTCGTTGTTGAAACTACGGAAAAAATACTAAATGATCTGGTGAAAAAGGAATACCTTCAAAAGATTTTATCCGATTATGCAATTCCACTGGTAATAATAGACTTTGATGCATCTGGAGGCACAGCTTTTGACTTATTAAAATATTTTTATGGTTCTCATGATTTTTCTTACTTTTTTACGGAAGATTCTTTTAATAATAATTTAGCCTTATTATACTATCCAGAAAAGAATGGGATAATATTTTTTGAATACCCAGTTTTTTCAAACCTTATAGTAACTAAATTGACAAGTGAAAATAAGCCTACACAACCATACTATTACGACATACATGGTATTTTAAAAAATTTGAGAAAATTTAGTAATATGTAAAAAATTATAAACTGTTTAATTAAACTTTGCACTTATTTTAAAATGTACTTATAAATATCTTATGAGATACATCGGCAAACGCATCGTTGCTAGAAACGGTGATTCTGCACTATTGGTTAATGGAAAAATCATATTAACAAATCAGAAATTAAATGATTGGCTCTACTATGTAGATAATATAAAGGAAGTTGACGGGACATATGTAGCAGAGGGTTTAACACCCGTAAAAACAGGAGTAATGAATACAACGTCACTCACCTTCGGTGATTATGAAATTTATAGAAGACCGTTTTACGTTATGGAAGATGATTTTGTAACAAATGTAGATAATATTAGTAAACCATATAAAGAAAAATATTTTGGAGGTGAAGACCACCACATTGCTTTCATAGGCGTTGAAATAGAAGGATATTTTCCACAATATAAAAAAGAACTTGATATTGACATATTAGCAGAAGAATTGGCAGAAAAATACAATGTACTTTCAGTATCAACGGATGAAGATTACAGTATACGATCTGGTCATTATAAATCACGTGAAATAAAGTATATGATTGACAGGAGTAACCTTGCGGTTTTAAAGAAAATATATGAAGACCTGGATATTCGTCAAAATGAAAGTTGTGGTAATCATATCCACGTATCCTTCAATTCACCAGAATATTACTGGTTGGTGTTTTCCCCGATTTTTTATGAAAGGTTCAAACGAGAATATGAAAAACATTTTAAAAAGAAAAAATACATTTCCAGGTTATCGAATTATTTTTGTTCATATAAAGGTATGAATACAATTTTTAATGATACAAGGTATAAAATGATTAATGAAAGATCATTTTATTCACACGGTACTGCAGAATTTAGGATATTACCGTATGCAAAAGATCCAGATGAATATTATGAAGGTGTAAAGTTTGTGGTAGACACAACCGAAAAAATATTAAACGATTTGAAAAAGGAGGAATACCTCCAACGTGTTTTATCTGATTATGTTATACCATTGGTTGTAATAGATAGTGTTGAATCAGACAGTAAAGCTTATGGTTTGTTAAAATATTTTTACCCAAATGAAAACCTTTCAAAATATCATCCTTTACCTAATAATTTCGCTTTATTATACTTCCCAGAGAAAGAAAAAATGCTATTTTTCGAGTATCCAATTTTTTCATATTTACTTATAACAAAATTAACAAGTGAAAATAAAACTACACGTCCATATTACAATAACATATATAACGTTTTAAATGATTTAAATGGAGAAAAAGACATTTTATAATTTATATTGTTTTAAAACATACTTATAAATATCTTATGAAATACATTGGCAAAAGGATTCTTGCTAAAAATGGTGATTCTGCACTATTGGTTAATAACAAAATTGTATTAACAAATGAGAAATTGGACTATTGGCTTTACTATGTGAACGACATAAGGCAAATTCAACCAGGTGTATACATAGCAGAGGGTTTAACTCCCGTGGAAACTGGTGTTATGAATACCACATCACTTACCTTTGGTGATTATAAAATTTATAAAAGACCATTTTATGTTAAAATAGGAAAATTTGTAACAAATGTTGAAAATATTAAAAAACCTTTTAAAGAAAAATATTTTGCTGGAGGGGACAACCCCATTGCTTTTATAGGTGTGGAATTGGAAGGTTATTTCCCAGGTTTTGAATACGAAGCAGATATTAACAAACGTGCAGAAGATTTGGCTAAAAAATATATGGTATTTTCGGTGTCTGAATCCAGTGATTCAAGTATAAACCCAGGCAAATATTTGCCACTCGAAGTACAGTATATGATAGACAGAAGTAACCTTGGGGTTTTAAAAAATATATATGAGGAGTTGGGAATTCGCCAAAATGAAAGCTGTGGTAACCACATTCACTTATCTTTTAATTCACCAGAGTATTACTGGTTGGTGTTTTCGCCGATCTTCTATGAAAGGTTTAAAAAAGAGTATGAAGATCACTTTAAAGACAAAAAATATATTGAAAGATTAACAAATTATTATTGTTCATATAATGGTATGAACACAGTTTTTAGAAGGGGTAGATATAAAATGATTAATGAACAATCTTTTGAAAAATATGGCACTGCAGAATTTAGGATATTACCGTATGCGGAAAATGCAGAGGAATATTACGAATCCGTGAAATTCGTTGTTGAAACTACGGAAAAAATACTTAATGACCTTGTAAAGGAGGAATATCTTCAACGTGTTTTATCCGATTATGCTATACCACTTGTGGTTTTAGGCGATACTAGAACAACTAGTAGAGCTTATAACATATTTATGTATCTTTACCCAGAAAAAGATATATCGGATTATTATTATATACCAAGTAATTTCGCTATGTTATACTATCCAGAAAAAAGTAGAGTAATATTCTTCAATTATCCAGTTTTCTCTTACTTGCTTATAACAAAATTAACAAGTAAATATAAACCCACATGTTCATATTACAGCAACATAGATGGTATTTTAGAAGATATAAATAAATACAAAGACGTTTGATAACTTTGGTTTCTATTAAATAATTTAACCTATTACCACGCTTTTAAGTTTTAAATCGTACTTACAAATATCTTATGAAGTATATTGGTAAACGCATTGTTGCTAAAAACGGCGACTCTGCACTATTGGTTAATAACAAAATTGTATTAACAAATGAGAAATTGGACTATTGGCTTTACTACGTGGATAACATTAAAGAAATGGATGGGACATACGTGGCGGAGGGTTTAACTCCCGTGGAAACTGGTGTTATGAATACCACATCACTCACTTTCGGTGATTACAAAATTTATAGGAGACCATTTTTCATCAGTGAAAGGAAAGTTGTTGTAAATATTGAAAATATCAATAAACCATATGAAAATAAATATTATGGAGGTGCAGACCACCCTATTGCTTTCGTAGGTGTTGAATTAGAAGGATATTTCCCACAGTTTAACAGTGAATTTGATATTGACGAATATGCAAAAGAATTAGGAAAAAAATACAATGCACTTACAGTATCTGCAACAAATGATACAAGTATAAAAACTCGTAAATATAAAACACGAGAAATAAAATATATGATTGACAGGAGTAACCTTGGAGTTTTGAAAAATTTATACAACGAATTAGGAATTAAACAAAACAAAAGCTGTGGTAACCACATACACGTATCTTTCAATTCACCAGAATATTATTGGCTGGTATTCTCGCCTATCTTCTATGAACGCTTTAAACGGGCTTATGAACAACATTTTAAAAAGGAAAAATATATTTCTAGGTTATCAAGTGAGTATTGTGGATATACTGGTATAAACACAGTTTTTAATAATACGAGGTATAAAATGATAAATGATAAATCATTTTTTAAATATGGGACAGCGGAATTTAGGATATTACCATATGTAACAAATGGAAAGGAATATTACGAAGGTGTGAAATTTGTTGTTGAAACCACGGAAAAAATATTAAATGACCTAGTTAAAGAGGAATACCTACAAAGGATCTTATCTGATTACGCTATACCATTAGTAGTGTTAGATGATATCAGAGGAACTGATAAATCTAAATATTTACTTAAATATTTTTATCAAAAAGAACGGTTTCCTGGATATTCTTCACCATATATTAACTTTGCTTTACTATATTATCCCGAAAAACAAAAAATATTGTTTTTCGAGTACCCTATTTTTTCATACCTACTTATAACTAATTTAACAAGTAAAGATAAGCCTACAGAATTATATTACCGTAATATAGATGACATTTTATATGATTTGCATAAAAATAAGGACATCGATACCCTTGGTTAATATTAGGTAATTTAACCGATACAGTTTTCTCCAAGTTGTTTTAAAACGCACTTATAAATATTGTATGAGATATATCGGCAAAAGGATCGTTGACAAAAACGGCAATTCTGCACTCATTGTTAATGACAAAATAGTATTAACAAATCAAAAATTAAATAATTGGCTCTACTATGTGGATAACATAAAGGAAATACAACCAGGTGTATATATAGCAGAGGGATTGACGCCTATAGAAACTGGTGTTATGAATACTACATCACTCACCTTTGGAGATTACAAAATTTACAAAAGACCATTTTTCGTTGATAAAGGGAATTTTGTAACAAATGTAGAAAACATCAAAGAACCATACAAAGATAAATACTTTGGTGGAGGCGATAACCCCATCGCTTTTGTTGGTGTAGAATTAGAGGGATACTTTCCAGATTATAGCGACACATATGAAAGCCGTTATGAAATTGAAAATTTAGCAGAAGAAGTGCGTGATAAACATATGGCACTTTCTGTATCTGCATCGTCTGATTCAAGTATAGCATCACCAATTGAATGTTTATCTCTTGAAGTAAAATATTTGATAGACAGAAGAGACCTTTCTGTTTTGAAAAATATATATGAAGACCTAGGAATTCAACAAAACTATAGTTGTGGTAACCATATCCACGTATCCTTCAATTCACCAGAGTATTATTGGTTGGTGTTTTCACCCATCTTTTATGAAAGGTTTAAAAAAGAGTATGAAGACCACTTCAAAGATGAAAAATACACTGAAAGGTTAAAAAACAGGTATTGTGAATACATGGGTATGAACACCGTTTTTGAAGAAACGAGATATAAAATGATTAATGAAAGGTCATTTGCAGTTCATGGTACTGCAGAATTTAGGATATTACCGTATGCTAATGACGCACAGGAATATTATGATGCTGTAAAGTTCGTAGTAGATACAACAGAAAAAATTCTTAAAGAACTAGTAAAGGAAGAATACCTCCAAAGGATATTATCAGATTATGCCATTCCGTTGGTAGTAATAACACGTCCAGAATCGGAAACAATAGCTTTTGACCTATTAAAGGTCTTTTTCCCCAAAAAAGACTTTTCTAAATATTATTTCGACCCATATAATTTCGCTTTATTGTATTACCCAGAGAAAAACCGTGCATTATTCTTCGATTTTCCAGTTTTTTCGAATCTACTAGTGACGAAATTGACAAGTCAAAAGAAACCTCTACACCTCTATTATTCAAACACACAAAATATTTTTGAAGATTTGAACAAGTCAATTAAAAAGTAAAAACACTTTTTAAAAACCTATTTGGTTTTACATTTTTATTCAACAATTTCAATAACTAATGGTTGTGTTTTGCTCTTTCTAAATCGTAGAGCTTCTACACCACCACTTATTACAATCGCATTATCCGATTCATTTAATGCAAGATTTTCACCCAACAATATCATATAGTTACACGTCATACCGTCTACACTATATGTGCTATCATCTTCATTTGGAATTTTTAAAGTTACCTCTTTAATTTTTCCGATAATTAATAAAGCACGTTTCGCTCTTTCGGCAACTTGAAGATCTTCCCCATTAATTTCCACAGTAATTTTATCCATCAAAATTCACCACATTATGTATTAATTAAATCTGGTACATACTTTTCCTCTATTTCATACATATCGTCATCTAACTCGTCTAGAATAATACTCAAAATTCTTAATTTATTATTATCATCCATCTCGTTATAAAAGTTTATCAATTTTGATATTTCATCATTATAATTAGCGTTATCCATTGAACCAGCTCTACCTACCTTTTTCAACCAGTCATGAAGGACGCCTTTGTTCATCGGTTTTGAATTCTTTAGAGACTCGTTAATTGCTTTACCAAACTTATCTAACAGAGCGTCATAAGCCTTTAGTAACCTAACTTTTCTTGCGTCATCGATTTCATCATATTGAACCATAAATTCTACTATTTGACCTAGTATATCACCTATATTATTACCTATATCTATAACTATCCTTTCATTCCACAAATTACTATACTCTTTTTCCATCTCATCCCAAAATGTTTTATCTGATTTTTCTATTAATTCCACCACTTCATCATTTTTTCCTGCAAGAAATAAATAAGCAAAACATGATAATTGGTTTGGACTGTGTTTTGCCATACATTCAAGTGGTGTGTCTTCTTTATTGCAATAATTTATTACTTTATCCAATATAATACCAGCTATATCTTTCGCCTCCATCTTCCTTCCTACCATAAAATAGGATGACCTAGTATAAAAACGTTTTTACAATATACTCCAAAAAAAATCTCGTAGAAAATTGGAGTATACTACCTAATCCATAATTTCTTCATACAATTCTTCATCCGCTGTAAACTACCCCGACCTTACTGACGGGGCTTTGGGGTTTCCAGTGGACTTCACGACGCACCTTCATCTCCCCTTCGGGGTGTTTACGTACCCCCGTCCCATGCCTCTTTTAAGACATGGGCTATTTTCACCCTTCGTCTATTTTTCCAAAGTGGGTAACATACCCATGTGGGGAACATCCCCAATATATTTTACATTTACTAGTATTTAAACTTTACTCCCAGCCCTTACGGACGGGGTCTCTGGTTGAAAAGATGAATTACCATTGAAATTAATCCTCACTTCATCATCTCCTTCTAGTGGGAAAACTGTTTGATTAGCAAATGGCGTTATAAAATAGATTGCATCAATGTTGCCTCTAACTTCTACTTCATTACTATTATGGGTTTGTATTCTAACTTTTTCTCCTTCTACCAGTACTTTTATTTTTTGACATGTGAAAAATAACACACAAAACTTAAAAAAGTTATGTATATACGGTGGGTTACTGTGTTTCCTTTTGACGAAAGAGGTAAAACAACATTATAGAAGCTATTGATGCTATACCTGCAATTGTTTCATTTAGTTTAAAATACCTTATTTCCGATTGTATTTCATCTATTTTACTTTCTAATTCCTTTAATTCACTAACTTCACGTTTTTCAAAAAAATCATCCATTACTCTTTCAAGGTTTTCTTCTAATTCCTTACCCTTTTCCTTATAATATTGTTTAATATACGAAATTTCATCCATCAATTTCCCAAAATGTTTCAAATAAATTTCGTCTAAATTACGATTGTTCAATACTATTCCGTATTTTAACAACTCTTCCACCATTTCTTCTTTGTGATTATTTGCTAATTGAAAGAAAATTTCCTCCTTGTATTCTTCAATTAATTTTGATATGTCACTTCCATCTAAATAAATTTTTTTAAAGTTATAAACCTCGATTTCCGTACCATTTGAATTTATCCACATCTAACACACCCACTTTTACCTAGTCCAGTGAATCTTCTCATTCTCTTCAACGAAAACGCTGTATGCATATACACGAAATTGTCTCATTTTTTCGTCTAACACATTGCCATCAAAAGAAACAATATCGCCACCTATTATTATTTCCTTTTCATCAGAACTCTTTTTATT
>OGCG01000369.1_pt1 | contig 28877 bp, 27 predicted proteins | sample 1570061 | NCBI WGS metagenome assembly OGCG01 (sample SAMN06268698, study PRJEB24515) | hot springs metagenome | isolation source: Joseph's Coat, Yellowstone National Park, Washington, USA | place: USA:Joseph's Coat, Yellowstone National Park, Washington, USA
AGGAACCTCACCGGTGCTCGAACACGTGGAACGGGAAGATGAGCTCGTACCTGGTCACCACGTTCTCGTCGTACTTGTGCCAATCCCTCTTGTACTTACTCTTTCCCATGGGTAATACTTAACGGAATAATCTATAAACTTTTTGTACAATTCTGAAGCAACCCACAAAGCAACATTAATAGAAATCTTTTTATATTTTTTATTATCAACTGATTTTGTGGAGAGGTTATTGAGACCTAAGGAGGGCAGGAGCTCACCCTCAGCTTTTACTGTCCTCCTCCCTGAACTCCGTAATCTCAGCCTCACTGCCTAGCCTGAAGGAGAACACGTAACTTTTATCTCCGTTCCTGGCCACTCCCTTCCTCCCCCTATAGTTCCCCTCCAACTCCAGGGAGTCTAACCTGTCCCACCCAGTCCTCCTCAACACCTCTTGGATCACGTTCTTGTAACCCCTAGCACAGTGTTCACAGCAGAAGAACGTCCTCTTTCCCATTACTTCCTCCCAATGGTTGCCCCAAGTGGAACCACAGAGGGCACATCCTTCAGCCAAGAGACCTCGCCCTCTCCAACCTGGCCAGGAGGTAGGAATCGAAGGCCTCCCAGGCCTTGAGCGCTCCGACTTTCAATTCGTGGGGATCAGCGTGTTCACTGGCCAACTCCAATGCATACTCCGAGTGTTTCACGTCCTTATCGTACCCCTCCCTCAAGAACTCCACCACCTCCCTGGGATATCCGGACTTCAAGATGGATGGGTCGAAGTAAGTGTATTTGGCCCCGTAATCCCTCACTCCCCTGTGGGCTATGAGCTCCAGGCTGTGCATGGCCCCGCTCACGGCCTCGGGCGATAACGTCCTGGAGAGTCTATCCAGTTCAGCTAAAGCGTCCCTGGTCCTCTTGAGGGGTGGAGTGTTCACTATGTCCTCCCTCCTCATCCCTAGGGCTACCCCCATCCTGATCAGGAGTTCCAGGTGAGGTGGCCTCCCCTCACAACCCACGTATTCTTCAGTTATGTTCTCGGCCTCCATTCGTCTTATCTCCTCCACTTTAGTTCTGGAGATGACCGTGGAGAGGGAGATCACCCATTGTCTCAAGAAGTGTTGGTGTTCCAAAACGTAACCGAGCAATACCTCCCTGGTGGGCCTCTGCATCGCCTCCACGAAGGGGTGGGGAGGATCCCCGAAGAACCTCTCCACGAACCTCCTCATGATCCACTCCTTGGGCTCTCCCCTGAAGAACTCCTCAAGCCTGACCCTAACTTCCTCCACTTCCATTCTCTTTTTTGAGATGTTCCTGTTGAGCCACATGACGTGTATCACGTCACTCCTGTAGGCCTCACGGACCATGTGTGAGGCCGTGGAGTCGTAGTCTCCCACTTCGTTCAAGCAGGCCGGACAGATCATAGCGGAAACTCCTCCGGCAGTTGAGCCCTCAACCTCCTGTACCTTTCAGTGCTTCCGTACCTCTCCTTGAGAGAGAGGAGGACCCTCTTGGTGAACTCCGGGTCCAGCCCTCTGGCCTCACTTATCATCCTCACGGTACTCTCGAAGTCCTCCTTACAGGCGTTGTAGCACCTCACACACGCCTCGAGCAAGTAAAAGTAGTCTTCCATGATTGGAAGTCGCATTCGGGGAAAAAAACTCTTTCGTTTTTCTCTTTATTTTCCAGAGTTACACGTCAACCTCGATCCAACCGTTGTTGTCCCTGACCTGGTAGGTCTTGAGCCCCAGCTTCTCCTTGGGAGCGTCCTTGGCGACGTAAGGGGGCTCCAGCATGTTCCCGGTCCTGAGGTCGAAGACCGCATCGTGACATTTACACTTGACGGTCAGGGAGTCCTGGTCCAGGATTCCCAGGATGCACTTGGCGTGGGAGCAGACCGCATCTATGCCGTAAAACTTGTCCCCTACCTTGGCTATCAGGATCACCTTGTCCTCCACCTTAACTGATGCGTACATCGCCCTCTCCAGGGCCTTGGAACTTATGGTTCTCTTCCAGACCATGAAGCTTCTGGGGTCTCTGTTCATAAAAGCGTTAAATTATACGGGAGAGGAACGGGTATGAGGGAAAGCTTATACCCTCAGGGAGTTAAAGGCTAGTCTAAACGAATTCCCTTCCACAGGTCATTCGACCGAGTCATCAGCGTTCAGGCTAACAACCTCGATCTTGGGACCAGTGATCTGCCTCAACTCTGGGGCCACGTGGGACGGACACGACGAACCGGTACAGCCATCACGACCGGTACGGGACGAGATCCTTGAGACCCTCAGAAGGACGTTTAAGCTTCAGTTACGCATAATAAATGAGAGCTGATGGGTTGGATCAGGTCCTTCAGGTTCGAGGACGGAAAGGTCTCCCTACGCTCCGGGGACATGGGGACTGAGACCTACTCCTTCACTCCCAGTGGAGTTCACTTCATCAAGGTGTTCAAGGATTTCGTCTCCATGGGTTACCTCATCCCTGGGAAGGAGGCAGACGACCTCCTCTATGAGGAATTCACCTACACTCCTCCGATCCAGAGGCCCATACTCACCAGGAGGTTTTACGCCAGATCTAAGAAGTTGAGGGAGAGGTTGGCCACGTTGGACTCGGTGAAGGACTTGGACGAGCTCCTAGCCGAACTGGAGGAGGAGAGTCAGAGGAGAGAGGAATGTATCAAGGAGATGAGGGAGAGGCTACCGAGAGGAGCCCCCGTAGACGAGGAGTGTGTGATCCAGAAGTGTTTGAGGATGACTGCGTGGAGAGAAGCGTTTCAGGAGTGCCTGAGGGAATGATCAAGCTCAGCAGTTATGGGATTTTCCCTTGAGTACCGCCCTGCAATCTAGGCGAATTCCAATAACTGCTGTCAATCTGCCAACCGCAACACCGTCACCTTGAACCAGAACCTGACCTCCTCCCCTGGGTTTAAGACCTTGAGACCGAGCCCGTTGTGATATGCGTCTGGTGCACCAGACATGGGCTCTATCGCAAGGGCACCGGGAACCCCAGTGAAGAGTTGCAGGAAGTCCATGTTCTCCCTCTCTATCCTGAGGGTGGAGTATGAGGAGGATAGGGTGAGCTCTCCTGGGAGGAAGAAACAGTCGTCGTACTCTCCGTTAAGTATGACGAAGTCCTCAGTCTCCCCCGTGGGGATCTTCTCCCTCGTGATACATCTCTTCCCTACGTTCGGGCTCAGGGACCAGTTCCCCCTGACAAGAAAGTAGGGATGGGTCCCGACCACCAGGGGAGCCCTCCTCTCTCCCTCGTTCCTCACTGAGGCCCTCCACGTCAGGGATTGCGGATCCAGGGAGTATTCTACCCTGATGAGGAGGGGGACAGGGTAACCCTCGTGCTCCAGGAGCAGGGATAACTCGGCTCTCTCGGGATCGACTCTCCCCACAGTCCACTCCTTATCCATGACCAGTCCGTGTATGGCGTTTCCCTCCTTATTCCTGGGTAACTCGTAGGTCTTTCCGTCCCATTGGTAAGCCCCTCCCCTCACCCTGTTGGCGAAAGGGATAAGTAAGGCCATGCCTCCCCTAGTCTGTCTCTCGGCTCCTGGGAGGACGATGTCCTTGCCCTTAAACCTGAAGTGGGTCAGGTACGCGCCTCTCTCCTGGATCTCAGCTTCGGTTGAGGTAGTGGTCACTCTTATCAACTGGATCACCTGTTGATAGATACATTTAGGATTGAAGGGCTAGGCACTTATAAATATGAAGTTGGTAGAGGACCTCACATCCCTGAGACTTGGGAGGGATGGTCCCCCTCTGTCAAGGGTTAAGCTTTGAATTGCTTCATGCACCTCAATTTACACCACTACGATGAGGCCCAGATTAACTCGGGACCGTGTCTTGAACCTCAAGGAAACTTGGTGATCTCAACGCCCAGTCGAACCTCCCCATAAAGTCGATTAGGATTCCATATCCTCGATAATCTCCCGGTCGATTCCCGGCGAATACCGAGTGAAGGGTTAACCTCAACTGAACAGTTTCGCCCCGGCCTCTCCGCTTCATAAACCTTGACTTCCGCTGAGCTACTCATTAATCTAAGGGTCTCATCCCTGATTAGGAACAGGGGTACCCACTACCACGGAGAATGAATATGTAAATAAAGTTTTTCAAAACATTGAGAACTATTCAGCAAATTTAAGCTATCGCCTGTTCCCTTCCCTCCGACTTCCTCAATTCCAGCATCGACCTCATCCTCTCCCTCAACAGGTCCAAGTCCCCCTGAAGTATCCTGGTGACCTCCATGGTACTGAGCAACAGCTTCGTCACACGTGGGGAGTCAAGGCTTGGGGAGTTGGTCACAAGTAACCTCCCTCCCACAGGGTACTCCCTCTTCTCGTGTTCCACCTTCTCGACCTTAGAGAGGACCTCCAGGTCCTGATCCTCCCTGGAACCATCGTTCTTGAGCTTCACCAATCCCACGTGTGCCACATCGTCCCTCAGAAAGAACAGTCCCACCACGGCGTACTTCCCGTCGACCTCAACTCTCTTACCCCTGGGGTGTACATAACTTATCCCCAGGTCGTGGGACATGGCGTTGAGCTCGTCCCTCACCAACTTCTCCAATTTCCTGGAGTCCTCCTCTGGGTCCTTCAGCGTGTGAGATTTGAGGAACTCCTCCTTCACGCAACTCAAGTCCCCATTGCAGTTTGCCTCTGCCCTCTCCACCTCGCTCCTTATGAACTGCAGGATCGAGCTCACGGTGTTCAGTTCCCTCCCGTTCCAGAGCTCCAGAACCACGGGGAAAAGCTCCTCCCTGAGGGGGGAACAGTAGGTCTCCACTATCTCCCTTATGTCCTCCTCCGTGAGGGCACTGTCCAACGTTATCCTGCTCTCGTCCAACCTCCTCCTGATGGCCAGGTCCGTGACCCTGCTGTAGACCTCCGTGGGGATCGCCATGACCACCGGGACTCCCACGCCTGAGTTGATCAACCTGTGAATCTGGGGTACGTGGTTCTCCCTCACCTCGTCGACCAGGAGGGAGATCCCCAGCTCCTCCCTCGCGTCACTTAGGAACTTTAACATCCCGTCGAAGTCCTTGGAGTAGTTCATGCAGAATAGCCTGGCCCTAACGTCCTGGAACTTATGGCAGTTCCTCTCCATGTGTTCCCTGAAACTGACGCCCATCAACCTCTTGAGGAAACCGTACCCATACCTTCCCCTCTCCAGCCTCGGGAAAACTATTGACCTCACCTTTTCCGGCTCCACCTTGGCCCAGAACTCCTCCTCGAAACCGTTCTTTCCCGCGAGGTCCAGGAAGATCGCTGAGTCTCCCAACTCCAGGGCCAGTCTCCTCAGGATGGTGGTCTTTCCCATCCCGGGTTGACCTATGATGGCGCTCACCTCCCTCCTGGAGAGGGACTCCCTCGCCTTCTCCAGGTACTTCCTGTAGGTCGGGCCGGCCAGCTTCACCTCCCTGGAGGACCAGGTGGTCACGGCCACCTTAGGGATCTCACAGATCAAGACTTACCCCTCCTCTTCACTATACCGTACACGGAGCCCTTCCTCACCAGTCCTTCCTCCCCCCCTGCAATGAGGTCGTACTTCCCCTCCAGATGTTCCTCCAGTTTGGAGTAGAACTCTTCCCTGCTGAGCCCCATCTCCACCCTTATGTCAGAGAGCCTCGCGTAACCCAAACTGTCCTTGACCTTGGAGTAGACCTCATCGAACTTCTTGGGTTCAAAGCTCCTCCCCCTGACCACCTCCCAGACCTTCCTCACCTCCTCCCTGACCTCCAAAAGTTCCTTGTAGAGGCCCTCCACGGTGATCTTGGGCTGGGGCACGTAACCGGAGGTCCTTCCGTTCCTCTCGACCCTGATGAGACCTCTCTCCTCCAGCTCCCTTAGCACAGTCCTGATCTCGTCTCCCTCAACCTTGAGTTCCCTCCTCAGAGTTCCAAGAGTTACAGGTTTGCCCCTGTAGGCCCTGTTTAGGGCCTCCATCACTTCGCCCTCAGAGACCATGTAACTTTGTTATACTGTAACACTTAAAGGGGTCACTGCACGTAATACCAGGGACGACAAGGGGGACCGAAACGGTTATTTCCCCAAAGAGGGAGGAGGAGCCCATGAGGATAGCGGTGCTAGGGAGTGGAACCATCGGGACCGCCCTGGTGAGGGCAGCCCTGTCCTCAGGTCACAGGGTGATTGGGACGGGTAGGAGCGAGAGAACCCTGGAGAGGGTCAAGTCCCTGGGGGCAGAGGCCACGAGGAACAACGAGGAGGCCATAGCGAGCTCGGAGCTGGTAGTGGTGAGCGTCAAGCCACAACACTTCCCCGAGATGGTGAGCTCAGTGAGCAGCGACCTCTGGATCGGGAGGACAGTGGTCTCGGTCATGGCCGGGGTGAGGCTGGAGACCCTCAGGAGGATCATGAGGGGGGCGGAGGTGTTCAGGGCAATGCCCAACGTCAACTCCACCGTGGGGAAGTCTGCCACCGCCCTCACCGGTGAGGGGGAGAGGAGGGGGGAGGTCGACTCCCTCTTCAGGACCGTGGGAGTGACCTATTGGGTACAGGAGGAACTCATGGACGTCTGGACTGCCCTGGTGGGCAGCGGGCCGGCCTTTGTATCCGAGCTAGTGGACGGACTGGTGTTAGGGGCTGTCGCCTCCGGGATGTCCAGGGAGCTCGCCTATTCTGCTGTGCTGGACATGTTGGAGGGGACGATAGCTAACCTGAGGGCCCACAGGGGGCATCCGTTGGAGCTCAGGGACAACGTGACCACTCCAGCGGGGACAACCATAGCGGGGCTAAAGGTCATGGAGAGGAGGTTGGTCAAGTCAGCCATGATGGAAACAGTCGAGGCGGCCAGCAGGAGGGCCACCAGGTTAGGTAAGGTCATAGATGGGAGGATCTCCAGGGAGATCTCGGAGAGGAAGTGAAGTGTCGTCTAGCTCACTTCCACGAGAGCCGGGTGAAACCCAAAAACGCGATGGGTCTCTCCCCCTCCCGTCACTTCGCAGTCTCGAGGAGACGGGACCTTGAACCGGGCCTAGAGAAGGCGGTAAGCTGGCTTGTCCCTGCCGAAAGCCCTCGTGGATTACCTGAACTCGCTCAGGAAGGAGAACGGGATACCCTCCGTGAATTACGCCAACTCCGGCACCTCGAACTTGAGGGCCCGATACATGCTCGACCACAACCTGTTCAGCCACTACGATTTGGAAGGGGTTCATCCAGGATACTACTTCACCAAGACCTCCAACTATTACGGAGGGGAGGAGTCCATAGGCATGACCTTCTACGGGAGACCCGTCCTGAGGGACGGAGTACAGGTCATGAGAGAGGCTAAGAGGATCCTCTACAGGATGGTGTATGAGGATGAGGAGAGCAACTGGGGACACAGGGACTCCCTCCTGGACCCCTGCTTCAATTACTCCGATATATCCGTGGCCTGGGACTCCAGGAGGATATTCGTGGTGGTCACCATGATCTCAGCCTGGGTTGACTGGGTGATGACCCCCAGGTTACAGGGCAACGTCTTCAAGATGAGGGGCAAGGTCAGGGTGATGTCCCCCACCCACGTGCTGGTCCTGAGGGACGAGCCCCATCCCGGAAACGTCTCCAGGAGGTATTATACACTGGGGGAGGTCGTGGCGGGAGTTTCTCCTCAAGGAATCTACCAGGGCATAGAGACCATCAGGCCGACGAGATGGGAGTTGGGGAGAAATCTGGACGTGGAGTTCCCCCTGGACCTGGAGAAGGGACTGACCACGGTGTTGGTGTTGGGGAGAGACCCGAGGGGGATCAGCTGGAGTCCCCTGGGACAGAGGAGGCCCGGGGAGTGTAAGCTTCTCACGTACACCTTGAGGACCTGAGGAGACCCCAGTGGGGAGAAGGCGAGTCGCACGACTCCTCGACCCTGGAGAGATCCTTCACTTTCACTGCGTCTAGCAAGAAGTTTGTGGAGAGCTCCATAACCCGTAGAGGGCTCCATGTGATGTTGGGGTGGCTAGCTAATTATTTATTTTCTCCCTCTTCCCTTACACGCATGGCCAAGGAACTACGAACCTACACGATCCTCAAGGGGATAGCCAACAACTTGAGTCAGCCCTTCATCTCCTTCACCGCAGTCTCCTCTGGGATCCTCGGTGAGTACCTGGGTCTCATAAGCTCTGCCTCAACTTTCTTCACTGCCCTGGCCCAGTTCATCTCCGCACTGCTCCGCACCAGGGCTAAGTCCCTACTGCTGTGGGGTAACTTTGTCTCCGGGGTGTCCTGGATAGTCCTAGCCCTCATACCTTTCCAAGGACCCCTGTACACCTTAACTTACTTCACCGCTGAGCTAGGACTGGGCATCTCGCTGATGGGATGGAACCTGATCATGGAGAGGTTGAGTGCGACTGCCAGAGGAGTGACGTTGGCCCAATACACGGTCTACTCCACCCTCGGTCAACTGGTGTCCACGTTGCTGGCGGGAATATTCGTGGGGAGTTCCACCTCGTTAATAAGGATACCCTTCGCCCTGACTGGGGCGATAACCCTCTCCTGTGCCTTCCTTGGGCAGAGGACGGACGTGGACGTTGAGGATCCAGCCAGGAGACCCAGGGTTTCGAGGAAGTTACTGAGGTTCTTCCTCATCTCCTTCCTGTTCACCGTGGTCTGGTCCTTCGCCTGGCCCCTCTTCCCCGTGGCCCAGGTCTACATATTCCACATGACCTACTTCAACGTCGCAGTGATAAGCGTGATAGGGGGAATCTCGACGCTATTCCTAAGGAACAGGGTGGGGAGACTCGTGGACAGGAACAGGAGGTTCTCCATGTTCCTGGGAAGGATATTGTTGGCCACCTTTCCGCTGGCCTACGCCCTCGCACCTAACATTTTCGTGATATATGCTGTCGAGCCAGTGGCCGGCCTCACGTCGCTCCTGGGCTCCACAGCCTACGTCAGCTACCTCTACGACTCCTCCACCAAGGAGGACGTGAAGATGAGTTTGGGCGTCTACTCCTTGGTACAGGGACTAGGGGCAGTGGTAGGATCCTTGATATCGAGCGCCATATTCATGGGGGTAGAACCCATACTGGGACTGGAGAGGGGAGTGGAGTACCTCCTCTTGACCTCGGCCGTGCTGAGGATCATGACCTCTTTCGGCTACCTGAAACTCAAGGTGTGAACTTCTCGGCTCCCTTCAACTTGTTGAGTCCTGCTTCACGTTGCGGGGTTCATGGTTAGGGGTCAAGGCCTCATGGGTATACTCGTTTATCCTCAACCCTTTTCACATAGGAGGCTATCTTGCCTCCCGGCGGGACGATCCCCCCTTCTACTCCCAAAAGAAGTAGGTGGGTTGGGCTGAATCCTTTTTCACGTTAATAGAAATCTTTTTATATTTGTTTATTACATTTTTATTAATAAAAATGATCTCTCACACCGATGTGGGCTAAGCCCAAAAGGGTGGGAGAGATTGCAGAAATGTGAACCCCGTGCCGTTGGACTCAAAGGAGTCCCGTGACCCACACACGGTCAAAATGAGCGTGTGGCTGAGGGCTACGTCCCTACACTCGATCATGATTGAACACAAAATGAGTGATTATGAAAATGTGGGGATAAACGGAACTTCACTACTCTTAATAGTCCAGTTCCTTCCAGCGAATCGGGTTTTCAACGCTTAGAAACACATTGAAGCTGTTTAAGCACATGTTCAACCATCCAAGAAGTTCATGCCCTTCCTCGTTCCGTACAACACAGATCAGCGGTTATTAGATTTTGCCTTGATTACAAGGTGATATCCAAGGGAAAGTCCATAACTGCCGACATATGATATCGCCCGATAACTGTAACGTGAAATGACGAAGACCTCTCAGAAGCAGATTCATGATCCCTTAGAGGTCCTGACATTCCATCCAAAAGGAAGGGCTGACTTCGTTGCGCAGACGGCCTGACCAACTTGTTATTGGTCAAAGCAGTATCTTGGGTAGTACTTCCTTGGCTTTCTGTAAGTGTTTCTTTATGGCCTTCAACGCCGTACCTTTGAAGGGACCGTTATACCATTCTGTGATATCTATATTTATCTCCTCCCCCCTCTTATTCATCACGAACCTCCAGCCAAATCTTATTCTAAACATGGGCAATTTCTGATAAGCCGTGTAATACACTATCTCACCCCTGGGCAAGATATTGGATGAAATGACTAGTGGAGTTTCCCAATTTATGAACCACTTCATGTGTAAAACGTAGTTATTTGGCGCTATCCGGTCAACCGCCTTCACTTGAGGTACGAAGGACATCAGAATTGTTGGATCGGACAGCTTTTCCTTCAGGATACCTGTAGCTCTTATGGTAATACTCTCAGTCTCTGAAACGCCTTCTGTTTCCTCTATCTTCACAGACGGAGTTTCCTTAAAGATGATGAACTTCACGTAGTCGGTCTCCCTCTGAACCTCATATTTCAAACCGAGGCTCTTGCACAGAGAAGGGAGTGTGACGTCTATGGCCGGTTCGTGATCAGTTAAGACGACCAGTCTTCCGTATCCCATCTTTTGGAGTTCCTTAGCGGCCCTCATCTCTGGAATTGGACAAGCCTCCCCCCTGACATCCAACACCACATCCCTACCGCCCTGAGTAGTTTCCATGGAAGGTACACCTTGAAATTTCTATTGTAATATGTATAATCATCTACTGGTTATAAAACTTATGTATTATTAAATAACATAAATCTTTTGTGATAATACCAGAAGTTTAGTATTTTCTCTCAACAGGCCTTGTAGTAAGGGTAGTTCTTAAAGTTCAGCGGGTAACAGACTCGTCGGAGGACTCTCAGACCTTTACACTACACAGTCCCTCAGCGAAAGACCCTTTCTTGTAAGAGTGTTAGAAAAACTTAAACGCTATCTGTAAATCTGTTATCTTATGATGTCCAAGAACGCTAGAGTTCTTGCATACACTTCCCTGGCTCACTTCGCCAATGACGGAGTCTTTCTCATTTATCCACTTCTGATAGTCTATTATTCAGTAGAAGAGAAGATAAGTCTGGTGTTCCTAGGCTCCTTAGCCATCATTTACACCGTACTCTCCGGAATCCTGTCTCCCTTCATAGGGGACTTCGCTGACAAGAGCGACAAGGATCCTGAGTTGTTGGCTGGAGGTATTGGACTCGAGGCCCTGGCCATAGTGTTCTTCTCCCTCGCTTTCTTAGATAGGACCTTGGCAGCCCCTCTGATAACCGTCGGGGTCGTACTATTGGGGTCCGGACAGGCGTTCTATCATCCATTAGGCGGGGCCATGCTCTCCAGAACCTTTGGGAGAGGCGCCGGGAGAGCCCTTGGTCTAAACGGAGCCATGGGTAGTGTGGGGAGGTCAGTCATGCCTTCGGTCATCTCGCTGCTTCTCCTGTATTTAGGAGATGTACTGGGATTGACCACTTTCTTCGCCTACATGGCCGTAGTCTCAGTCTTAATCTACTTTGGTGTCAAGGATCTCAGGAGAGGAGGGCAACAGCAGGTGAGAAAGACTACGGAGAAGTTGGAAAGAGGGTTCTACAAGTTCCTGTTGATACTAGGGGCACTGGTCTTTCTTAGAAGCATGTTCATAACAGGCACTGCCACATTTCTAGGAGAGTTCGAGTACCAGGTCTATCTCTCCAAGACCCTAGCGGGGATCTTTCTGACAGTTGGCTTCGCTGGATCCATAGTTGGACAGCCAGTGTTCGGATGGCTGACGGAGAGACTCGGAGGGAGAACGTCCTTCGCGCTCAGCAGTGTCATGTCAGTTCTTTTCTTCGCACTCTTCCTTTTGTCAGTGAGGAATCTATACCTATCTGCCACGGCGTACACTCTATTCACCTTCGCAGCTTACACCGGTTTCCCAGTACTACTTGGCTACGTGAGTCAGGTCTTCCCCAAGAGCTTCTTCACTGTGGCCAACTCCTATATATGGGGAGTAGGGAACACCATAGGAGGAGCAGCAGGGACGGCCCTGGTGACGGCCCTATTAGGGCTACACTTCACCATCCTTGAAGCCTTCTACTTACTGTTCGCACTGGCCCTAGTCTCGACAGTCCTGACACCGCTAATACCCAAGAGGGTTTAAATTTAATGTTTTTAATAACTCTCTTGTGGATATTTACGTAGGAACCTCAGGGTGGTACTATAGCTGGAACAAGGGCAGATCCCTCGATTGGTACGTTAGGAACACGCCCTTCAGGGCTGTTGAACTAAACTCCTCCTTCTACAGGTATCCAAAGAGAGAACAGGTGGAGGCGTGGAAGAAATACGACTTAAAGTGGGCTATAAAGGTCAACAGGAGGATAACCCACGTCTCCAGGCTCTCCAGCGTGGACGCTTGGGAGGAATTCAAGAAGACTGTGGAGACACTGAATCCCGCCTTCTACCTGTTTCAACTTCCGCCGTCCTTTAAGCGTACCTCTGAAAACCTGAGAAGGGTGGAGGAGTTCTCCCAACTACTTGGGGAGAGGGCAGTTTTCGAGTTCAGGGACAGGGAGTGGTACAAGGAACCTCCTAAACTGAGTTCCATCATATCTTCAGTGGACTCTCCCCTGGGAACCTTCATAGTTCCTGGAGAAGTGATCTACCTAAGGATGCACGGTAGGAAGAGGTGGTACTTTTACCAGTACTCCAGAGAGGAATTGACGGAGATAGCGGAATCGGTGATGAGGAGTCGCCCTAACTCAGTGTTCGTGTTCTTCAACAACGACCTTTGGATGTTGGAGAACGGCATCACCATGCTGGAGCTCTTAAAACGTACCTCCCAGGAGAACTTGTCTTAGAGGATCGCGCTCGTGTATTTCGGTTACAGTTCAACAGTCCTGAAGGTCGTGTAGCAGTTATTAGACTTCCCTTGGTAACAGGGCGGTAGTCAAGGGGAAGTCGTGTCGTAAACTCCACCGAATTTTCGGATTTATGTGCAATCCTCAAGCCCCTAGGCTCTGTGCTTCAACAGCCGATGAATAACGATTGTGCAATCCCTTAGGTTATTGGCTGAATTAGAGATTGAAGGTAAGTGAAACCAGGAGTACACTCCTTCTACAGGTGTGAAGGAGAGAACAGTTACCCCCTTATCTGATCCAAGGACCTCCCTGTAGTTCTCACTCCCCACACTGCTATAAACACTCCCGCCAGGATTGAGGCCAACCCTATGAGCGCCATTCCCCCAAGAGGGTCTCCGTAGTATACTAAGGAGAAGAGTAAAGGCCCTACAGCACCGCCCAAGTGCCCCAGACCGTCTGCAATGCCGTAAGCCAGCGTTCTGACCCTGGTGCCGAAAACCTCAGCTGTATAAGTATACATCACCGGGAACTTGAATCCCTGCAGGTACATCTCCAAGAAACCGGCTATCAAGAAGGATGTTCCTTTCAGGAGGGGCCAGAGGATCAGGACGGCTCCAGCTATTACGTTGACCATTGTGCTACTCACTTTCCTCTCAATCCAGTCGTTCAGGAGAGTTCCCAACAGGACGCCCAAGGGATCACCGTAGAGTATGTAGGTAAAGTAAAGGGCAGAGTTCGAGAATCCCTTCTCCTGAAGGAGACTGAAGATCGGTTCCGAGAAGAGGGAGTAGCCGGCGAAGTAGCTCAAGAACCATACCGCGAGCATTATCAAGGCACCCCAGTCCCACGTCAACCTAGACTTTGAGGAAGCCCACATGGGTGACTCGGGTAACCTGAGTCTCAGAACCAAGGCTACGATAGAGACCAGGAGGCCGGCCAGGAACAATAGCCTCCACCCTCCGGTTCCCGCGAGCACGGCAATAGGCCCTACGATGAGAGTGGTCAGGAAGCCCGAGGCTGTGACCAAGCCGACGTTCCTGCCCCTCCTATCAGGGGGAGAGGTCTCAGATAAGTAAGCGGGAACAATGCTCAGCTCCCCCTCTATTCCCAGCCCTATCAGGAGCTCAGCCGGTATTAGCCAGTAAAAGGAGACAGCCAGAAGTCCCAGGAGGGATCCCATGGACACTAGCCCCATCGACGTTAAAAGCCCCAGTCTCCTCCCCCTCAGTGAGGCTAGAAGGCCATTCACTGCTCCTCCCAAGGCGTAACCCACCATCTCCGCAGACAGGGGAAAACTAGCCAGTTCCTGTGACACGTGAAAGGCAGAGGAGGAATAATTCACTATGTAAGGAACGTTAAATATGTCCCAGAAGGTCAGGGACATCCCCACGGCCAATATTACCAGCTTCCAGTTCATGGTGGAATGAGATACTTATATGATTTAAACTTTACTTGAAATGTATCAAAGACAGTTAAACCCATAGGTAACAAGGGAGATAGCCGATTAGCCTCGAAACTCCATGGCGGCCCAATACCCGCGGGAGACGGCTTGTCCTATCGTGGGTTGATTCCTAACGTACTTATCGTAAACCACATCTACCTCAACCCTCTCCTTAACCACCTTGATACCCCTCTCCGAGTAGGCTTTCTCCAAGAGGTATCTCCTCGTTCTGTCCAGGCCGTGTAGGCTCCTCTCGGTGATGAAAACCTCGTTATGCTGGGCCCAGGAAAACGCGTAGTCCTGATAAGCGTAGAGGTTCGAGTCTATCAGTATCCTCTTCCCTCTGTGGTCTTCGTAGCTGGGTTGTGACTCGTCAGGTACCATCCATAAACCGTCCTCCCTTTTCCCCTCCACACCCAACTGGATCTCCACTCCTAGCCTAGTTAACTCCCTCTCATAGTACTCCAGGAGAGAGAGGAACTCCCTCTTCCACGGATCCATTATCCAGTTGAGTTGTCCCCCGAGCTTAACGCCCTTCTCCAGCAGTGTCACCTTAAAACCTCTGAGGGCAAGGACCCTGGAGGCCTCGAGTCCCATGAGACCACCTCCCACCACTGTCACCCTTCCGGAACCGGGCCTGAGGGGCAGGAGTTCCCATCCCAACTCCGGATTAACGTCACACCTCACCTCCCTAGTTGAGAAACCTCTGCACCACTGATTACACCTTATGCAAGGCCTCACGGGCTCTCCCCTAAGGCCCTTGATAAGCCAGTCAGGGTCAGCCAAGAGTTGCCTACCTAACACCACTGCGTCGGCGACCTCCAATACCGCCTCCGCTTCCCTCAGGGTAATCACGGACCCCACCAGGAATAGGGGAACTGAGGGTTTCCTGACCTGTTTGGCAAACTCCAGGAAGGCGGGCCTCTTCCAATAGAAGGGCATTGAGGCCCCGAGGGGACCGTCCCTCCCCGCCGAGAGGTGAACGTAATCCAACTTATGGGACACTTTCTCCAAGATCTTTGAGACCCTATCAGGTGTGAGTCCATTATCGTCGAACTCCGTGACACTTATCCTCAGTCCTACAGGGAGCGACGTCCTTCTCCTCACCTCCTCCAGAAGTTCCAGGAGGAAGACCGTCCCATCCGAGTACCTGTCGTTCCTCTTGTTCGTGGCCGGAGAGAGGAATTGGGCTACTAGGTAGCCGTGGGCCCCGTGGATCTCTATGCCGTCGAAGTTGGCCTTCTCAGCCCTCTCGGCTGCGTCTCCGAAGTCCTTTATCACCCTCTTGATGTCCTCCTCAGTCATCTCCCTGACTTGATCCAGGATGGGGATGGGAGAGGGAGCTATGGGGGTTCTACCCCATATCAGGCCCGACCTAGTCTTCCTACCTACGTGAACCAGCTGGACAAATATCTTAGAACTCCTGGAGTGTACAGCGTCAGTTAGCCTGGAGAACTTGGGGAGAAGCTCGTCGTCATATAGTCCTAGCTGGTTTGGAGAACCCCTGGAGTCAGTCCTGTTCACGTAACAGTACTCCGTGATGATGAGACCAGCGGTCGAGGCCCTTCTGCTCAAGTAGGCTATATGTTCCTCTGAAGGGTAACCCTGGGGATTGGCCAGGTTGGATATCATTGGTGCCATGACGACCCTATTCCTTATGGTTATGTCTCCTATCTGGAGAGGCTCTAGGATTTTCATGAATTACCTTGAGAACCATGGGAAATAAAATTACGGGCTGCTCATCCTTCATGAACTGAATTAGGGGTTTGGTGCGAGATCTAGTCGTGACATCGGAGGCTTAGCGTTATCAAACGCAAAGGAACAAAGCCCTAAAGTCACGATCCCCTCAGTTAGAGTCCCTCGAACCGTAGGACTGAAGTACCTTAGACATCTCCTGGTAGAGCTGTGTGCTCTTCCCCTTCACTAGTTCAGAGAGTTCCCTTAGACCTTGCAAAATATTCTCTGGATCCTTCACCTCGTTCTGACCGAACGGAGAGATCAAGTAAACTTTACCGCTCTTGAGGAGAATCCTCATGTTGCCCAAGACGCTTCCTGTGGCCACCTCGTATGTTATTTCCTCAGCCACCACTAGCTCGCCATCAAATAACATGACCTTCACTGAGACTCCGTTATAGCAGAACTCAATGCTTCTCTTGTCTACGGAGAGTGATTTGAACCTCATATTTCACTTATTGTTCTCCGGAATTAAGAACACTTCCTTTTCAGTTAAGCCCCCAATCACAAGGGGTCGTAACAACTTCAGGTAAACTTCAGCCGGACCTCTGTCCATCTGACTTCAGATCGTTGAGACTTCCTACCACACGCGTACTCCCCTCGATGTCCTCAAAGACCAACTTGCCCTCCCCAGTGAGTACTATATAACCAGGTTTTCCATCGCAGTTAAATCACTAACTCACTTCAGGTACTTGACCTCCTTGACCTTGAGGAATTCCTTAGCTATGTATACGTCAATCTCGCTGTCACCACCCTCAACTTGTATCACGAAGGTCCTGTCCACGTCATGGAGGAACTCCGAGTATTTTCTCTTAGAGGGGGCGGTAACCAAGGCTACGTTTTCAGCGGACGGAGGCACTCCTAGCTTCTCTGTATGAATGATTTCCCCTCTCACTTTTGCGTTCACCAACGACCTCAAGCTCCTCAGTTGCACCTCCAGGTTCTCTCTTTCCAGTTCTTCTCTCCCCTTACCTCTCAGGTTCAGGAAAGGGGTGATTAGGGGATTGAGGACATCTGGCATCTTCTCTCCAGATAGAGCCTTGTGAACAACGCCCATCGCCCCGCAATCCGTATGTGGTAACACCACTATTTCGTCAGCACCCTTGAGTAGCTTTAGGGTATCTCTGAGGGATCCCACGTTGGAGCCGGCGTTCCTCACGAAAACGGTGTTTCCATCATTCCATTGATCTAGATATCTGTTCAAACGCCTGTCCATGCAGGAAATGATAATTCTCATAGATTCCTAATGCTTACTACTGTTAAAAAACTTATCATTTAAATTGATTTAAAAATTACAAGAGAATTTTAAAGCTCGAAGTCCTTCCTTAGGCTTCCACGATTTAGTTATTAGATTTAGCCTTGACTTCGAGGCCATACCTAACGAAACTCCCGTGACTGCTGTACGGTACAGTTTTGCACTGAGGACACAGAGTCCCAGGATATCCTTCACGATCTCGGCGACCTCTGTCCTGCTCGCAGTTGAGCTCAGGACCACCTTAAAGGACGTACTAAACCTTGTGATCATCTTCGCCTTTACCCTCAAGGCCTCGACGAGCGTCTCCCTGTATCGCTTCCTCGGTCATACAGAACGATCATTCGTAAAATTCTAAAAAGTTTAAGCCACTCAAACCAAGACGATTTTCCCACAAGTGCTATCAGAAGATCTCACGCTTTCCAGGAATATGTGGTCTTTTGGATATAAAGGTCTACATAGAGAATTTAAACTCAGTCTACGTATTTTAAACACGGGGAGCAGTTTGCTATCTGACGCCGAACACAAGTCAATCGAAATTTCTACGAGGAAAGTTGAGGAATTCCTTGGAGTGAAGCTACCCCATCCCGAGGTTCACAGAATCTCAGACCAGGGATACGGGATGTACTTGGAGGGCGTGATATTATACGGTCCCACAGGAGACGAGGAAGTAGATGAAAGGATATTGATTCATGAGTTGGCTCACTTAGCTCAAAATATATACTGTAGACCGCGGTTCCCCGTGCTCCACGCACTTGTGGAGGGAATCCCCCTAATCCTAGGCTTAAGGAGAGGTAAGTTGCTCAGGTTCCTCCAATTCACGGAAGGGTTCGCCACATGGGTTGAGGAATCCATCATGGGTGAGAGGGGAGAGAGCTACTGGCTCTCCCTGCCTGTCTTCTACAGGGTAGTGTATTACGAGGGCAAGAAGAAGTTTGAGAGGATGGGTAGGGACCTAGGTATAAGGTATGGGCTAGGGGAGGGAGAGTTTTGCAGGAGATTGACTAGCCATTAGTTGCAACGGAGAGGGCGCTTTCAAAAGGTTTGGAGGCTGGCTAAGACTGACTTGATAGGCTTCTCACTTTAAACCTTGTCCACCCTAGAAGGGCTAAGGTTTGCTGTTCCTTTGTCAATTAGTCAGAAGGTAGCGGGTAAGTCAAGGACGTTTCGGCTCAAGAATTGGCTGGCTCCCACTTACGTTAAAAGACTTTCATGCTCGTTCATTACAATTTTACATAAATCATGAAATCTTACATTGACGTACCTTCCACCCGAAAGGGGGTGATCTGGGACATGAGCCCTCGCGGTCGGGCTCATGGAGTTCCGCAGCGATTCGTCATAAAGTTAGGTAGGCGGTCGAGCACTAGGTCCCTATACATAATGAGGATTTGGGCGTGGAATGAAATCGAGTTGTAGGGACAAACGATAACTCGATCTCGAGTGGGGAGCAGGAAAGTTTTTGTAATTCTTCGGTAAATTTACATATGGAACTCCAGAGCCTCATTAGGGAGTTCATCTCCCTCCAGGAGAGAGGTTTCACGGAGGATAAGATCAAGGAGTTCTTCCAGAATCTTGTTAAAGTAGATCTCACTAAATTTAACTGGGTTAGAGACGTAGTTGAGCAGATTCACCTTAAGGATAGAGCCAGTAAGACCGCGTTGCACTGGAGGGACATGTCCACTGGAGAGGAGGAGACTCTCACGTATCACCAGTTGTCCCTCATGGCCAACAAGGTCCTGAATCACCTCAGGAAGGCCGGAATGAGGAAGGGAGACCCGTTATACCTGATGAGCAGGGTGCACCCGTTACATTGGGCCACATTCATGGCCTCATTGAAAGGAGGATTCGTTTTGGTACCCAGTGCCACTAACCTTACCGTGAACGAATTGAAGTATAGGTTCTCCGACTTGAGACCTAAGGCTATAGTGTCAGACACATTGAGGGCCAGAACCGTGGAAGAAGCGTTAGGCGAGATGAAGGCGGAGAAGTTCCTCATTGACGGAAAGAAGCAAGGTTGGAACTCCCTTGAGGACGGTGAGGTGACTAACGCTGAGGCTGAGGACACCATGGGAAACGACGTAGTGATCAATTACTTCACTTCTGGAACCACTGGGATGCCCAAGAGGGTGATTCATACTGCAGTGAGCTACCCGTTGGGTTCCCTCTCCACTGCGTCCATAATAGGGGTGAAGGAGTCAGACAGACACCTTAACCTGAGTGCCACAGGTTGGGCCAAGTTCGCCTGGAGTTCCTTCTTCTCTCCTCTCCTAGTTGGGTCCACAATAGTTGGATTGAACTACGAGGGGAGGCTGGACTCACGGAAATACCTCAGCGAAGTGGAGGCTCTAGGCGTGACCAGCTTTTGTGCTCCACCTACAGCATGGAGGCAATTCGTAACACTCAACCTCAAGGAGTTCAGGATGGACAAGTTGAGGTCAGTGGTCAGTGCCGGAGAACCCCTCAACCCGGAGGTGATGAAGGCCTGGAGGGAGGGAACAGGACTCGTGATAAGAGACTTTTACGGCCAGACCGAGACCACCGCCATGGTGGGTAACTTCCCGTTCATGGCCGTTAAACCAGGATCCATGGGTAAACCCCACCCCTTATATAACGTCACCTTGGTGGATGACGAGGGCAGGGAGATAACCAGGCCCAACGAGATAGGCCACATCGCAGTGAGGTTGGTTCCAAGGCCGTTGGGACTCTTCATGGGTTACTCCGACCAGAAGAAGAACGAAGAGGCCTTCAGGTACGGGTACTACTTCACCGGAGACAAGGCCTACATGGATGAAGACGGGTACTTCTACTTTGTAAGTAGGGGGGATGATGTGATTAAGACTTCGGACTATAGGGTAGGCCCCTTCGAGGTAGAGAGTGCCCTTCTGGAGCATCCTGCAGTGGCCGAGGCTGCTGTAGTCGCGTCTCCTGATCCAGTGAGATACCAGCTGGTCAAGGCCTTCGTGGTACTGAAGCCTGGTTACGTACCTTCAGAGCAATTGGCCAAGGAGATAAGGGAGAAGGTGAAGTCCTTACTGTCCTACTATAAAGTGCCCAGGATAATAGAGTTCGTGAGCGAGTTGCCCAAGACCATAAGCGGAAAGATCAGGAGGGTAGAGCTCAGGAGACTTGAGGAGGAAAGGAGAAGGAGGGGCGAAAAGGGAGAGCATGAGTACTTCTTCACACAGTGAACTGCCGATATCGCCCATCGCCGTTGTCTCGCCCTTCACGGGATTAAGCGGACTGCTCAGATTCCGCCCTACAGTTCAAGGGAAAAGGAAAACGATTGCTGTACTTTCCTCGGGTTTCGCGACGTTCAAGGGGTTTTCGCCTTGCGGGACTTCATGCGATATCGATCCTCAACCCCTAGGCCTCAGCCGGAACAACCGCGAGATTTTCCCTTCACTGGATGAGCTCACTCAAGGACGCCCCGTTGGTGGAAACTTCTATACACCAAGATAATCTTCTCGGCCGTAGGGTAGATATTTATCTGGGCTCTCCTCAAAGAAAGTATGTTAGCTCACGAAGACGATCTCTTGAGGTTAACCCGCAGATTTCCCTATAGTTACGTGGAGACCAGATATCACAAGATATCCTCGAGGGTCATATCCTTACTTAACGGAGAGTTGCTCGGGGTTTATAGGGACGAGGAGGCAGGATATTCGGTCAGATACCTCAACGGACCCCTCTACTTCGTAGCCTCCAGGGATCCGGATGACCTCAGACCTACTACGGAGAAACACGAGGGATGGGAGCCTGGACTTTGGGATGGGGAACCAGTTTCTGGTAGCTACTCGGTGGAGGAGAAGCAGAAGCTTGACTCACAGAACCTTGAGGAGAAGATCTCCTCCTTGAGGGATATCTCAAGGGAGGTATTATCGCAGGATATAAGGTCCAAGATAAACAACTTAATCCTTACCTATTCCGAGAGCGTTGAGGAGAAGGAGTTGGTCATAAACGGTTCTTCCTTGATCTCTGGGAGGGTTCCTAGGGTCTTAATATCATATAATCTTGTCATGACGGGAAACGGGAGGACGATCACAGCATGGTTTGAGCTCGGTCAGAGCGGAGGCCTAGAGTCACTCAATGAATTGAGGGTGAGAGAGCATCTCATAGAGAAGGTCAAATCACTGGATCACCTGCTCCAGTCTGGTAGGAGCGTGTCCCCTGGTAGGAAGGACGTGATTCTCAGCTCGGTCCTCTCGGGGATCATGGCACATGAGTCTGTGGGGCATCCCTTCGAGGCAGACAGGGTGTTGGGAAGAGAATTCGCCCAGGCCGGTACCAGTTACATGGCTGAGCTCGGGCTGAAGAGGATAGGGAGCGAGATGGTCAACGTGGCAGATGACCCGACAGTGCCCAAGAGCACAGGGTTCTTTCTCATAGACGACGAGGGTGTGAGAGCCAGGAGGAAATTACTAATCAAAAACGGTGAACCCAACGAATTCCTGCACGACAGGTTCACCGCCCCAAGGTTCAACTACGTGAGTAACGGTTCCGCGAGGGCGTCAGGCTTCGATAGGGAACCACTGGTGAGGATGTCTAACACCTTCTTCCTCCCTGGGGAGATGAGCTTTCAGGAACTCCTGGAGGACGTAAAGGAGGGGATATTCTTCAAGTCCTACATGGAGTGGAATATTGACGACATGAGGCTTGGGCAGAGATACACCGGACTGGAGGCCTATCACGTGAAGTCTGGGGAGATAGGGGAACCTGTGCTATTTCCCATCCTTGAAGGCACAACAAACGAGCTGTTGAGTTCTGTGGACGCCGTGGACGATTCCCTTCAGTTCTTCCCAGGTACCTGTGGAAAGGGTGATCCAGATCAAGGAATTCCGGTGTGGCTTGGCGGGCCAGACATGAGGTTGAGGAACGTTCCGGTCAAGGTGATATGAATGGAGGAGTTCATCAAGTTTCTCAAGGAGAGGGTGGAATCGTATGCAGTGCTCAAGAATGAGGTGGTCTCCACAGTTGTGAAGATAGTGGACAGCAAAGTCGAGGCAGTTCAGAGGATAAAGGAGACCTCCTACAACGTCATGGTCAGGAAGGGGAGGAGATTTCTAGTCAGTAAGGTGTACACGCCGGAGCAGTTAAGGGAAGGATTAGGGATAATGGACAAGCTACCCGAGTCCAGAATAGTGCCCAAGGTTCACGAGCTTTCCGGGGAACGCAGAAGTGTAAAGGAAGACGATGGAATATTAAGGTTCATGAGTGACACCTCTTCCGTAGAGGATTTTCTGAACTCCAGGTATCAAGTTCACGGAGTTTTGAGTGCCTCCAGGTTCAAGAGAGAACTGGTCACCTCAGCAGGTTTTCACGGGAACGAGAGCAGGACGTGGTTCCAGGGTTACATGAGGGTTAGGAACGGACAGTACAGCGGTCAGTGGGCGTTCTCCTCCCCCAAATACGACCCAGAGAAGGTCAAGATAACTTTGAACAAAGCTGAAGAGTACGCCTCATATACCGAAAGGATTGACCTAGGTGACGGCTATTATGATGTGGTCTTATCTCCCATGGTTATGGCCAACCTAATGATGAGCGTAAGTTACATGGCGTCAGGCTACTCAATATTCACGGGGAACTCCATTTTCGCAAACAGGAAACCTGGGGATATGGTTGGAAGTGAGAAGTTCACGTTAATGGACAGACCGAGGGGCGAGGAACTGAACTCTTGGGACTTCGACGATGAGGGATTCCCAACGAGGGACAAGGCGATCATTAGCAACGGGGTTTATGAGACTCCCCTCCTCAACCTGGAAATAGCGGAGATCATGGGCAAGGAAAGCACCGGTAACGCGGGGTGGATCTATCCGAGACCCTGGACTCTCGAGGTGAAGGAGGGAGAGGTGTCGGAGGAGGGACTCCTCTCAGGTAACGTGGTGTTACTCACTAATAACTGGTACACCAGGTTCCAGAACAGGGCAGACGGACAGTTCTCCACTGTGGCAAGGGATGCCGTGATAGTCTTCAAGGGAGGTAAACCAGTAGGAACTACGTCAAGGGTGAGGATAGCTGATAAGTTGAATAATATCATCTCCAACGTCGAGGAGTTGAGCAAGGAGAGGTATTCCATAGCCTGGTGGGATGCCCCCTTACCTGGGGTCTACCCCTATACGTTGATCAAAAACGTTCACTTGAGCAAGGCTTGATGGGAAAATTCACCTCTGCCCTTCCTCTAATGCCTTCCTCAGGGCTTTCTTATCGATCTTGTTTGTGGACGTCTTAGGAAACTCCTTTACGAACACGAACTTGTCTGGTATCCACCACTTCTGTATCTTCCCTTCCTCGACCTTTTTGGCTAGGAAGTCCAATAACTCCTCCTCCCTCAACTCTCCTCTGGGGACCACAAAGGCGACAGGTCTCTCCCCCCACTTCTCATGCTTCATGCCCACAACTGCTACCTCACTCACCTTAGGATGGTTGGAGATCAAGTCCTCCAGGATCAAGGAGGGAATGAACTCACCTCCGCTCTTTATGGCGTCCTTATCTCTGTCCACTATTTTGAGATAACCGTACTCGTCAATCACAGCCAAGTCCCCAGTGTGCAACCAACCATCCTTCCAAAGCTTCTCGGTCCTCTCTGGGTCTTTATAGTATTCCCTTGTGAGCCAGGGCGTCCTTACCACTATCTCCCCTACCGTCTTTCCGTCCCTTGGGACTTCGTTACCCTTCTCATCTATTACCCTTAGTTTCACCAGGGGGATGGGTATACCTGTCTTTATCTGCTGTGCGAACCTATCATCTTCGGGCAAACCCTCAACCACAGAGTTATAATAGGCGACAGTGAGCACAGGGGCCGTCTCGGACAGACCGTACCCTACGGAGATGTTTACTCCCATTTTCCTAGCCAAGTAAGCCAGGCCTGAGGGAAGTGCGGATCCGCCTATCATTACCTTCCAACCCTTGAACACCTCTGGATTTCTCTCTGCCTCTGGGTGGGTAAGTATCATGTGGAGTATCGTGGGAACCATAGCAGAGAACGTTACACCTTCCCGTTTCATCAACGTTATCTCAAAAGATGGGTCATATCTTCCTGGAAGAACATATTTAGTTCCCATGAGCATGGTGACGTAGGGGAAACCCCACTGATGGACGTGGAACATTGGGACCAGTATCATGTAAACGTCCTTCTGACCGGCTAGTAGAGGTGGTCTCCCTGTGATTAGAGCTACACTCATGGAGTGAAGCACTAAATCTCTATGGGTGAACCACACACCCTTTGGGTCGCCGGTGGTACCTGAGGTATAGAATATTGTTGCTGGGGTGTCTTCCTGTAGCTCGGGTTGTTGTAACCCCTCACCGGAGAGGAGCTCCCACAAGTCGTAGGTCTTGAAGGACGTCCTGACCTTCTCGCCTGTATCGCTGTAAGTTATTACCCCCCTTATTCCCTGGAGAAAGTTTCTGGCCTTCTCCAGGAGAGGCAAAAACTCGTCTCTGATTATTATCCATTTGTCCTCTGCGTGGAGCATAGTTTTCAACATGATCTCTGGGGGGTACCTGATGTTCACTGTGTGAAGAACTGCGCCGATCATTGGAATTGCGTAATACGACATCATGTAGACGTCGGTGTCCCAATCTACGACTGCTATCTTATCGCCCTTGGAGACACCGATCTTCTGAAGGGAGGCTGCCAGGGATTTCACCTTCTCTCCGAAAGAGGCGAAGGAATACCTCCTCCTGTCCCTATACACTATCTCCCTCGTGGGATATACTGTGCATCCGTACTCAAGGATTTTGTCCAAGGTCAACTGGTAGTTATAGAACCCCATGAATATACGATCATGTAGTGAAATTTAAGTTTAATTACGTAATTTTATGAAAGAGAAATCAAGAGCGTGCAGGAGATTGGGCTTCTCCTATCTACTCGAGGAGCGAAACTTGAGGAATACCGCATTCAAGTCCCCTGCCAAGCTCGTTCTGACGATCCTCAACTCTGAGCGTGATCTCTCAACCATTCCCAATTGGGATGAACCTGTCCTTCCACTGGGATCTCTCGTCTAATACTAAGTTCAGATTGCAGGTTATCCATCCAGCCGAAACGTGCTAGTCAAGTTACGAACACCCTTATCAGCACTTTGGAACATCTAACTAGTTTTATATTTTTCAAGATATATCTCAAACTGGTCTACCTTGTTTCCATTTGAAGGTCTACAGGATTTCGAAATCAAGCTAACCGAGGATCACGAGCTCTTCAGGAGGTCAGTTAGGGAGTTCGCTGAGAGAGTCCTCGCACCTAACGTCATGAGAATCGAGAGGGATAACGAGATTCCCCAGGAGATTTACGAGGAAGCCAAGAAGATGGGCCTCATGGGTGTGGGAATACCTGAGGCCTACGGAGGTCAGGGAGGGGACGTGATGATGACCACCATAGCCAACGAGGAGCTATCGAGGATTTCCCCAGCGTTTATGGTAAGAATAGGGGCAAACCACCTCTTCACCACCCCCGTGCTCCTCTTCGGCACAGAGGAACAGAAGAGGAAGTACGTTCCTCCTGTGGCCAGAGGCGAGGTATTCGCAGCCCACGCCAACACTGAGCCCGGAGCGGGAAGTGACGTTGCGGGGATAAAGACAGTGGCCAAGAAGGACGGATCACACTGGGTATTAAACGGTAGAAAGTACTTCATCACAGGCTCTGACAAGGCCTCCTACCTGGTCGTATCGGCTAGGACAAGCCCTCCCCCCAACAGGGCTGAGAGGTGGAAAGGGATAACCTTCTTCATAGTGGAGAGGGAGTGGCCCGGCGTAAAGATTGGGGGCAAGATCAATGTGATGGGCCTCAGGGGGGAACAGCCCAACGAGGTGATCCTAGAGGACGTGAAGGTCCCTGAGGAGAACGTTTTAGGGAAGGTGGATGAGGGGTTCAAGGTAGCAGTTACCACTTACGATCGGGGGAGAGTGGGCGTAGCTGCCCAGGCCGTTGGGATAGCCCAAGGGGCCTTTGAGCGGGCCTTCAACTATTCCCTTCAGAGGCAGGCCTTCGAGAGACCCCTGATCTCCTTCGAGGGCGTGGCCTTCAAGTTGGCAGACATGTTGGCCCACCTGGAGTCGGCGAGACTTCTCACCTACTGGGCCTCAAACTTGGCGGAGAAGAACAGCCCTCAGGCCGTGATGGCAGCGTCGCTGGCGAAGTTGATAGCCACGGAAGTTGCGGAAGAGGTCTCCTCCCTGGCCATAAAGATACACGGGGGAGCTGGAGTGGAGGTGAGGACAGGAGTGGAGAGATATCTCAGGGACGCAATGATAACTACCATATATGAGGGAGCTAACGATATCCAGAGGCTCATGGTCATCAGGGACCTAGTTAGGAAAGTTGTGGGTAGAACCGTGGAGTTGGTTTGAATGAAGGTGGCAGTGATAGGCTCAGGAGTGATGGGTCACGGCATAGCTGAGCTCTTCGCCATGGCAGGCCACGAGGTGTGGATAAACGACGTCTCCGAGGAGATCTTGAAGTCAGCACTCCAGAGGATAAGGTGGAGCCTCGAGAAGTTGGCAGAGAGAGGCTCCCTCAAGGAGAACGTAGACTCGGTCATGTCCAGGATACGCAGCTCTGTGGATCAGGAAAAGACGCTCAGGGGAGCAGAGTTCGTTGTGGAGGTCGTCAAGGAGGACTTGGAGTTGAAGAGGGAGATCTTCAAGAGGGCTGAGAGGTTGGCGAGTGAGGGAGCTACGCTGGTGAGTAACACCAGTTCGCTTCCCATAACGGAGATCTCACAGGGTCTATCTCACCCAGAGAGGGTCGCAGGGATGCATTTCTTCAATCCTCCGGTGCTGATGCCACTGGTTGAGATCGTGAGGGGCGAGGAGACCTCTGAGGACACTGTGAGGAAAGTGGCTGATCTGTCCAAGCAGTTAGGTAAGGAGTTCATCGTAGTTAGGGACGTGCCGGGCTTCTTCGTGAACAGGATTCTGTTGAGGATAATGGAGGCCGGGTGCTTCCTGGTGGACAAGGGATTCGCCAGCGTGGAGGAGGTGGATTCGACTTCCATGGAGGAGTTGGGTTTCCCCATGGGCGTCTTCTTATTGGCAGACTATACGGGCCTAGACGTTGGAGCCAGCGTCTGGAACGCCGTGATCAAGAGGGGATTCGAGGCTTATCCTTGCAGGAAGGTCCAGGAGTTGGTGTCCCAAGGGCACTTGGGCGTCAAGAGCGGGAGGGGATTCTACTCCTATCCTCAGCCGGGGAAATTCACGAGACCCCAATTGCCATCAGCTAAGCCTGGGATATCCCACTTCATTTTGGCCCCTGCCGTCAACGAGGTGGCAAGCCTCATAAGGCAGGGAATAGTGAGCGTGGAGGACTCGGAGAAGGGTTGTCAGCTGGGGTTGGGACTCCCCAAGGGCATGTTACGGTACGCTGATGAAATAGGCCTGGACAAGGTGATGTCTGCACTGGAGGAGATGAAAAGGTTGACAGGAATGGGGCACTTCTCCCCAGATCCGTCGCTCATCACGCTCGTATCTCAGGGCAAACTGGGAAGGAAGACCGGGGAGGGGTTTTATAAATACGAGGCCAGGGAGAGAACGTTCACCACCATTTACGTGAAGAGGGAACCCCCTGTTGCCTGGATAGTTCTGAACAGGCCCTCAAGGTACAACGCGTTGAACTGGGACATGGTCAAGGAGCTCAGCGAGGCCTTAGACGAGTTGGAGGAAGACCCTGAGATTAGGGTGATTGCCGTGAAGGGGGAGGGTAAGGCCTTCTGTGCTGGGGCAGACGTACAGGAGTTCCTGTCTCTCACTCCAGTTAAGGCCATGATGGTTTCCAGGAAGTTTCACGAAGTATTCTTCAAGATCCAGTTCCTGACCAAGCCAGTTGTGGCAGCCATAAACGGGGTGGCCCTAGGAGGCGGATTCGAGCTGGCCATGGCGTGCGACGTGAGGATAGCTTCCAAGATCGCGGAGGTGGGTCAACCTGAGGTAAACTTAGGGCTGATCCCAGGTGGCGGGGGTACCTTCAGGTTGCCGAGGTTAGCCAAGAGGAGGGGGCTGGAGTTAGTTATCACTGGGGAGAGGTTGAAGGCCCAAGAGGCACTGGAGCTGGGACTTGTAGACAAGGTAGTAGAACATGAGTCACTGGAGGACGAAGTGACGAAGTTTGCCGAGACTGTCTCATCTAGACCTCCCTTGGCCGTGGCGTTAGGGAAGATGGCCGTCAACACCGGAAGGGAGACGAACTCCTGGGTGAGCTCCGCCTACGAGGCGAGCCTCTTCGGTCTGCTATTCAGTACCTCAGATTTCAAGGAGGGAGTCAGGGCGTTTCTGGAGAGGAGGAGACCAGAGTTCAAGGGTGTGTGAACTGAAGGCTGTAGCCGCAGTTTTGGAGGAATATGGGAGACCCCTCGTCATTAAGGAGGCTGAAATAGGGGAGGGTATACTCCTCAAGGTAATTGCCTCTGGGATTTGCGGTAGGGATCTAGTGATATGGAGGGGAGGCTTCAGAAACCTGAGACCTCCCCTGGTGATGGGCCACGAGATATACGGCGAATTGGACGCTAGACCCTACGGGATCTACGGGATGGAGAGCTGCGGTAGGTGCAGATTCTGTCTCTCAGGCAAGGAAAACCTCTGCGAGGATGCAAGGTTCTTCGGCGAGAAGAGACCTGGAGGCTACTCCAAGTTCGTCGCGGTAGAGGAGAGGAACCTCTTTTCTCTGCCGGACACTCAGTACGAGAAGTACGCTGCGGGGGTGTGTCCGCTGGCTACAGCGATACACTCGAGTAAGATGGCCGGCGTTAGGGCTTGATACAGAGGACTG
>OGCG01000370.1_pt1 | contig 28739 bp, 26 predicted proteins | sample 1570061 | NCBI WGS metagenome assembly OGCG01 (sample SAMN06268698, study PRJEB24515) | hot springs metagenome | isolation source: Joseph's Coat, Yellowstone National Park, Washington, USA | place: USA:Joseph's Coat, Yellowstone National Park, Washington, USA
ACATCCTCATCGGCCCTCTTGTAGCCGCTGATTTCGCTCTCCCTAAACCATACGCCTATCTCCCTCTCCGCTACTTCCTCATCCGATATATGGACAAGGTTCTTTATAGCACGCTGCTTTTTGTCTCCAAGGTCGTATGAATCAACGCTGTACTTGCCCCTGAAAGTAGACGGGTCAGCCTTTCTCGGCTCGGTAGGACCCATCAGCTTCCTTGCCACAAACGGCGCCTCGTTGCCTTCCACTACCATTGCGACCACAGGCCCGCTGGTAAGGTAGTCCAATAGCTGGGCGTGTATCCTTTTGCCTATCTCTATCTCAGATTCTGGAACATCAATGCCCCTCTCCCTGTATGACTCCTTTGTCTTCTTCCCTACACTAGAAAGCCATTCATCATTTGCGACGTAATGTTTTGCTGCAGTATCCCTGTCGGGCCTAACCATTTTAAGTGCTACAATCTTCAGACCCGCATCCTCAAGCGTGCCTATCGCCTTTCCGATCAGAGCCCTATATACCCCATCGGGTTTTATCAATATCAATGCCCTCTTTATCATATTACGCACCTTCTGCTCCAGCGCACATGCTTTTATTAGTTTACAAAACTATTAAACACATATCGAAACAGAAAGCCCGGCCGTAATTTGTAGCCTTATCTATGCGAGTAGCTGAAATCGTTTTTGTATATGCGGCGCCTATCCCTTCCGTGCCCGGACCTTCCGTATCCGCCGCTTCTCCCTCTTCCGTATCTGCCTTCGCCGTGCTCATGCCTCATTTGCATGCGAGGCATTGCACCCTCAAACTCCCTTGTGTCAAGGTCGAGCCTCTCTATGCGTATGTTTGCCAGGTTCTTTATCTGCGTTATCAGATCTCTCTGGCTTTCATTTATAATTGTGAATGATCTTCCATCCGCATTCATCCTTGCCGACCTGCCGGACCTGTGCACATACAGGTTCGGGTCGTCTGGCACATCGAAGTTTATTATATCTGATATGCCGCTGATGTCAAGACCTCTTGCAGCCACATTGGTTGCAATCATAAACCTTGCACCTCTCCTGAACTCACCCAGCGAGTGTTCCCGCTTTGCCTGCGTGAGTCCCCCATGCATAAGTATTACATCAAATCCCTTGCTCTTCATGAAATCGTAGAGTATGTCAGCCATGTGCTTAGTCCTTGCGAACACTATCGCCTTGCTCGGATTGTATTTCTTTATGTACGCAAGCAGCGTTGCAAATTTGCCCCTATAGTCAGCAATAGAATAGAAATGCGTTATGGTGTTTACCACAAGCTCCTCTTCTTTACCTACTACAATCTTTACCGGATCGCGCATGTGCCTTCTTGCTATGCTTACTATCGCATCAGGTATAGTTGCAGAAAGTACCATTGTCTGCTTCTGCGCGGGCGTGAGCGCGAGTATACGCTCTATATCATCTATGAAGCCCATGTCCAGCATCATATCCGCTTCGTCAAGCACCATAAATTGTATCCTGCTTATATCGAGAGCCCCGCGCTCTATAAGGTCGAGTACCCTACCCGGTGTGCCTATGACTATGGTCGGTTTCCTCCTCAATTCCTGTATCTGCACGTTTATCGAGGCCCCTCCGTACACAACCGTCACGCCCTTGCCGTTTGCATCCACTTTCCTCGTCATCGCTGCTATCTGCAATGCAAGTTCACGCGTAGGTGCAAGTACTAGCGCGCCAACATGCTCACCCCTCTTAGCCCTGTCTAATATGGGAAGCATAAACGCATAGGTCTTGCCTGTGCCTGTCTTTGACCTTACAATTAGATCCTTGCCTTCCAGTGCTATCGGCACTGCCTTTTCCTGCACTTCTGTCGGTTCAATAAAACCATTCCTGTTCAGCAATTCTACTATTCTATTATCTAATCCTAATTCTGAAAATTTCTTCATTCCATTACCTTCTAAGCAAAATTAGTAGTTCCAACAAATAATACACATCCAAAACATAATTAGGTTTCAAACCTGTACTAACTACCGCGTCTGCTTTGGTAGTAGATGGTGTAATACATATTTATATCTTGTGCTTTCTGGTCCAACCGGGTAACCCCTGCCGTATGGACCGAATGCACATTCAAAAATAAAGTATCTAAAAATTCTACAATGTACGAGCAGCCACCTAAGAATTGTAAAAGCCGCACAGCATTTAAGACAAGCCTCTCTTTAGATCACTAAGCAAGAAACAAAATTACAGAACAAAGAAAACATCAATTACTGGCGAACTCCTGTTTTATTGTTCTTATGACGCTCATAATGATATGAACCTTCCTTTATTGGATTGTTCATATCGCCATCATAAGTGGATATATCAATTATTGCTGTTTCGAATCCACCCACTTTTTCCTTTATTGTATCTCCCAGATCTAAGGCTAAGTAGGAATAGGGAAGATTCTGACTATACATAGGCGGAGTCCAAAATTTATTAAGAGGCATACCTCTATTGTCAAACTTTAACACTACCTTAATGCTATTATCCCCAATAAAAGTAACATTAAGTATGCCGAATTTTTCCTCATCATAGACAAAATCTCTTTCTCTAGAATAGATAAAAAACAAATATTTATCCGTATCCGCATTATGCTCAAATATTTTCACTTCAGTTGTCTTCCCCTCACTTGCATGTCTATTTAATCCTTCCTTTACTTCATTTGCAATATTATACGCAATGCTGTTGTGCGACGTAATCCTCTCTTCTTTATTTGCATCTTTAGTTTTAGTTCCATTCATTTTTACACCCTCTTTTTGCTTTATTGTCAGCATTTTAGATATATATATACCTTTCTAATATTATCAAAAATGCATTTAGATATAATACATTTCTAATAGCAAAAATTAAGGTGTTGAAATTTATATCTATATAATGTAGACACTTTTTCAACAAACTGTACAATTTACCCATAAAAACAGCGTCGGAACGCACGTAAATAGAGAAGACGCTGCGGCCTGACTAAGTAATACCATCCGAGCAATTTATTTACCGCGTAGAACTAAGGTAAATTTTGATGTACGACATAAAAAATATAGTACGGCGCAACTATTTTATAACAAGAAAAAATTGCACGCAATGCTTTTAATTTTTATTTTTGCAGCATCTATTGGTGCTAAAAATGGCGGGAGAAAGCAACGAAAAAACTAAGAAACCTTTAAAGGATATGTTGGAAGCAACAGAGTCGCATATCGATTTGATACTGCGCAAATTTGATGATTTGATAAGCAAACAGCAGACGAATTATCTAAACAGCTATATAAGGGGGATAAAAGATGAGACAGAAACGTGTAAAACAATAGTAGAAGGACTTTTTGATACTGAATACATACCAAAGAATGATGAATGCACGGATCTTAAACTGTATGACCATATGGTCTCGAGTGAAAATGATATCAATTCAAATGATCCGCAATTGTTGCTAAGAGGTGCAATAAAGGTGCTTGACGATGCAGCAACTATGTTTGAGACAGTGGGCAAAATAAAATCTGAGGAATATAAAGATCCTGCAATAAATGACAAGATGAGACTTGCAGCAAGCTGCTTAAGAAAGGCAAAAAGAGAAGCAGAGTCTGCAATGAGCGATTTCATTGGTAATGATTACTGAAAATTGAAAAGATTAACACAGCTGCAATTGTAATGGTCTGTATACGTTCTTATCTTTTTAGAGAATTAGGTCGATCTTTCTGAACCGAATGAAAAACCAGCTAGTTGCTTACTCTGTAACCATAAAAAGTATGTTTGCCCCTTTGGGTTGTTGGGCCTATAACTCTATTCGAACTATTTATCTTTTATCTCGATTTTTTTGTAAAGATTTATTAACCTGCACTTCGTTTTAGTAAAATGGTGCTTGAGTGCTTAGTAAAGTGTTTGACGGGCAGATACAATATCTTCAAATTCTTGATGAAAACGGAAACGTGGACAGCTCGCTGCTCCCCCCCAGCATAACAGACGAGTTCGCAGTCAGCATGTACAAATATATGAATTTTGCACGCGCCCTTGATGCAAAGACCCTCAGCCTTCAAAGGCAGGGGCGCGCGGTCACATATGCGCCTCTTATAGGCGAAGAGGCGACGCAGATCGGCAGCGCCCTTGCGATGAGGAAAGATGACATATTCGTGCCCAACTTCAGGCAGCATGGCGTATATCTTGTACGCGGGCTTCCGCTAGAACTCTATTTTATCTACTGGCGCGGGTTTGAGGAAGGCGGTGCCATACCCGCAAATGTAAACGGCCTGCCTGTGATCGTGCCAGTAGCATCGCAGATGCCTCATGCGGTAGGCATTGCGTTTGCGCAGAAATATAAGGGCACGGGCAATGCGGTAATCACATATGTTGGAGATGGCGGCACATCAGAAGGCGACTTTTACGAATCGATTAATTTCGCTGGTGTTTTCAAGGTACCACTCGTTGCGATAATAGAGGACAACCAGTGGGCCATATCTGTGCCCAGAAAAAAGCAGAGCGCCGCTGAGACTCTTGCACAGAAGGCCTTTGCCGCAGGTATCAAAGGCGTGCAGGTAGATGGCAACGATGTGTTTGCAGTCTACAAAGCGGTGGGCGATGCGATAGCAAGCTCTGCTGAAGGGCCCACATTAATAGAATGCGTTACCTACAGGATGAGCATGCACACGACAGCTGATGATCCTACAAAATACAGGAGCGACAGTGAGCTTGATGCATGGAGGAAAAAGGATCCGATCGACAGGCTAAGGAAATATCTTGTTTCAAAAGGTATCTGGGATGACTCAAAGGAGAAAGCCATGTCAGATGAGCAGGCCTCTGCGATAAATGATGCTGTTAAGAAGGCTGAAGAGTTCAAGGGGGATCCGAAGAGCATGTTCCAGCATGTTTACAGCTTTGTGCCCGAGGTGCTTGACGAGGAGCTGCAGGACTCCTTAGCCAATAATTTCTGGCAGGGCACAGGTACAGCTGACGAGAGTTAAGAGGTTTGAGGCTGTGCTTTGCCACGCACATGCCTGTAAATAATAAATGGTGAAAGCATGCAGATGAATATGGTAAGCGCGATAAACAATGCACTCGAGCTGCTGATGAAAGAGAACAACGACATTGTGCTCCTGGGAGAAGATATAGGTGTTGACGGAGGCGTGTTCAGGGTAACTGATGGCTTGCTTGCAAAATTTGGCGAGAACCGTGTGATAGATACTCCTCTCGCAGAGTCAGCGATAATCGGCACCTCGATAGGCATGGCGCTCGCAGGTATGCATCCAATACCGGAGATCCAGTTCGCTGGCTTCATGTACGAAGGCTTTGCACAGCTCATAAACCATGCCGCAAGGTACAGGAGCAGATCCCGCTCTAGGTTTACCGTGCCTATGGTTGTGCGCGTTCCGGTAAGCGGTGGCGTAAGAACCCTGGAGCACCATTCCGAGAGCCCCGAGGCGTTTTATTCGCATGTCGGAGGCTTGATTGTTGTAGAACCTTCCGGGCCTTATGATGCGAAAGGCCTCCTGATAAAGGCTGCACACATGCAGGATCCTGTGCTGTTCCTCGAGCCCACAAAGCTCTACAGGCTTTTCAAGCAGGAGGTGCCCGAAGACATGTACGAAATAGAGATAGGCAAGGCGAATGTTGTAAGCGAAGGCGATGACCTTACAATAATTACCTACGGTACAATGCTGCCTCTTGTGAAGAGCGTCGTGGAGAAGAAAGGCGTATCCGCGCAGGTTATTGATTTGCGCACCATCAACCCTCTTGACGAGAGCACCATAATAGATGGCGTGAAGAAGACCGGTAAGGCGATGATCGTGCACGAGGCGCCGCTGAGCTTCGGAGTTGGCGCAGAGATCGCGGCACGGATAGCGGAAAAGGCGATATATGATCTCGATGCTCCGGTAATGCGTGTTGCATCAGACAGCTTTCCATACCCGTTCCCTGGCTATGAGCAGTATTACATTCCAAACGAGGCCAAAATATCCAAGACTATAGATAAAATGCTCTCTTCGTGATTGTGTGAAGGAAATAAAATTTGTAGATGTGGGCGAAGGTATAACGGAGGGTCATATACAGAAGTGGCTTGTCAAGGACGGCGATGAAGTAAAGGAGGACCAATCACTTGCACAGGTCGAGACAGACAAAGCTGTTGTAAATGTTCCTTCACCCATAACTGGCAAGATAAAGATAATGCTGAAGGAGGGCAGCGACCTGCACATCGGCGATGTGCTTGCATATATAGGTGATGAAAGCGAGCTTGGCTCGGTGCAGCAAAATGCAACACAATCAGCAGCGCAGCCGGCAAAACCTGCAGCTCCCGCTCCAGCTGCTTCTGCGCAGCAAGCGCAGGCAGCACAGCAGTCTGCTGCACAGGCAAAGCCTGTACAGGAAGTGCTTGCAACCCCTTCCGTAAGAAAGCTTGCCGAGCAGCTGGGCGTTGATCTCAATTCATTAACAGGCACAGGCCCTCATGGAAGGATACTTGATAGTGATGTGAAGGCTGCAGCTGCAGCATCTTCCGGCAGAGCAGCGCAGCAGCCACAAGCACAAATCTCTGCGGCGGCTTCAGGCAGCGCCGCGCAGACCGAATTTGCAAATGCGCAGATCCGCAGCATGCTCGAAAGGCACAAGGAAGACATAGAAAGAGTACCGCTTTCCCAGACAAGGAAGGCGATAGCAAGGAACATGGAGCTCTCATGGACTATTCCAAGGGCAACGCATATGGACATAATCAACGCCACTGCCCTTTTCGAAATTGTGGAGAAAGAGAAGAAGAAGGCTGAGGCCGATTTCGGAGTGAAAATTACGTTCCTGCCTTTCATAATAAAGGCGGTGGTCGAAGCGCTGAAGGAGAACCCGCATTTCAACGCAAGCTACGACCGCGACAATCTCGAGATACTTGTAAAGAAATACTACAACATAGGGCTTGCAGCCGAGGCGCCTGACGGCCTTAAAGTTGTGGTAATAAAAGATGCTGACAAGAAGAGCATACTGGAGCTCGCAAAAGAGATTGCTGAGCTTGGCAAGAAGGTCAAGGACCAGACCATAAGCATAGACGAGATGAAGGACAGCAGCTTCACTATAACAAACATAGGAAGCCTTGGCGGAGGATTCCTCTCCGTGCCCATGATAAACTATCCTGACGTAGCAATACTCGGCATACATGTGGTAAGGGATTTTCCAGTAGTGAAAGACGGGGCTGTTTCAGTGGGCAAGGTGCTTCCGTTCTCGCTGGTGTTTGACCACAGGGTTGTAGACGGTGCCGAAGCGGTGAAGTTTGGTAACGCACTTATAAAGTACCTCGAGGATCCAGACTTTCTCGAGATGCTCAGCTAACCGCTGTAATGGCTCAATTGCATCTGATGTATCGGTGCGGGTGTTCAAATGGTAATGGGTTCGCTTCCGGAAGAAATCGACATCGCTGTAATAGGTGCGGGCGTGGGTGGATATGTTGCAGCGATAAGAGCGGCAGAGCTGGGCGCGAGCGTAGCGCTCGTAGAGAAGGAGAAGCTTGGCGGGCACTGCCTCAACTATGCATGCATACCCTCAAAGACACTCATACATATAGCTGACACCTTCTACAGTGCGCAGCACTCGCAGGAATTCGGCATAAGCGTGTCTGGCGCGCTGCTTGATGCGAAGAAGATGTACGACTGGCGCATGCAGGCTTCAAAAAAGCTGGAGGATGGAGTTGGGTTCCTGTGCAAGTCTAATGGCGTAGAGGTAATAAAGGGCACTGCTACGTTTCTCTCATCAAACACGCTCCAACTTACTAATGGGACCTCGCTTGATTTCAAGCACGCCATAATTGCGACCGGCTCTGAGCCTGCCGTGCTTAAAGGGTTCGAGTTCGGAGAGAAGATAATAGACTACAAGAAGGCGCTAATGCTTGATTATGTACCTGGATCTATGGCGATTATAGGTGCGGGATATGTCGCAGTCGAGATTGGTACTCTTTATGCAAAGCTCGGCAGCAAAGTCTCGATAATCGCCCGCTCCGATGTGCTCTCAAAGTTCGACAAAGATGCTGTAAATATAATAAAGAAGACAATGCAGGCGCTGGGCATAAAAATATACACGGGCGCGACTCCCATTTCATACGACGGCAAATTCCTGAAGCTGGGTGATAGCAATCTTGTAGAGGCGGAGCTTGTTGTTGTGGCTGTTGGACTCAGGCCCTATACCGAAGGCCTTGGGCTTGAAAACACAAAGGTGCAGCTCGACGATAAAGGCTTTGTGAAAGTTGACAGCTCACTCAGGACTACAGACAGCAACATCTTTGCGGTTGGCGACGTCATCGGCGAGCCTATGCTCGCACACAAGGCAATTCGGCAGGGTGTTGTGGCGGCAGAGATAATAACAGGCTTAAGGAAGAGCTATGACAATATCGTGGTGCCCGCAGTGATATTCTCGGATCCCGAAATCGCCATAGCAGGGAGCATAGAGGAAAAAGAAGGCATAAAGGTGACAAAGTTCCCTCTTACAGCACTCGGCAGGAGCATAGCGCTTGACACTACAAACGGGTTTGTAAAGATTGCTGTTGATGAGAATTCTGTGGTAAAAGGTGTGGAGATAGTGTCTCAGGATGCAAACGCGATGATCTCCGAGGCAGCACTCGCTATAGAAATGGGTGCAACAGCCGATGATATCGCTTCTACCATACACCCACATCCTACCTACAGCGAGGCAGTGCAGGAAGCGGCCGAAGCGGCGATTGGTGCACCGATACACTTCTTCTACGGCAAGAAGAGCAAGTGAGCTGACCATGGACATGGAAAACGATTTCACCACAGGTCTGCAAGAGACAAGAAACGGCAGGATCTATTATCTGCACCATGCCGGAAAGGGCAGAAGCCTTGTTTTTCTTCACGGTGTGGGCGCAAGCCACATAGTGTGGAAAAGGCTCGTAGAGCTTATGCCAGACTCTTATGATGTATACCTGCTGGACCTGCTGGGCCATGGCATGTCAGATGCACCCGCAATAGACTACACTATAGAGGCGCAGGTATACTCGCTCCGTGACTTCCTCTCCGCGCAGAACAGGCTTGACTGCGTAGTCATAGGCCATTCCTACGGTGCATGGACTGCCGCATACTACGCCTCGCTCTTCCATGAGCTCTCAGGTATTGTGCTTGAGGATTCAGCTGGTATAAAAGAGGAATTCGACGACATAATTGAAAGCGGCATGGTGGCAGAATACAAGGATAGCATGCTTAAGCAGCTTGTAAACATGAACAACAACAAGGAATATGTAATGAAGAGCATACTCAATGAGGACTTCGCTATACGCAACCAGCTCACAAAGGATGTGCTCGCAAGGATAAGCACGAAAACTGTTGTTGTGTGGGGCAGCGATGACAAGATAGTGGAAAGCAAATATGCTTCTTACCTCTCCGGCGGAATAAAGGGCAGCGTGCTCAAGGTTGTGCAGGGCGCAGGGCACAGCCCTCATTACGCGCATGCACAGGAATTCTACAGCATACTTTCAGACTTCCTCAGCACACTTGGCTGAGCAGGAGGATTGCAGAGGCCACCAGGCTCGGCGGTGTCTCACCATTTCGGTTAGCTTAAAAAATTCAACAAGCCAAGCAAACTATAAATATCTTCAATGCTGTAGTTTCAATGTGGTGTTTATGGATCTCTCAAAAACAACAGACATAGTAAAACTTTTAGACTCAAAAAGTGTTATTGTAGTCACGCACTTAAAAGATATGGACGGGATGTGCAGCGCCGCTATTTCAATGCACCTGTTTGGTGAAAGGATAGCTGGAGTAGCATTTTCCGATTTTGAATATGATGCGATAAGAGATGTTTATGAAATTTTAGAGAAAAAATCCTTTAAGAACGGAATTGTATTGTTTGCAGATCTGAATTTTGGCGATGATGCTCTTGATCTGTATAAGAAGATATTTGAAATGCTTAAGTCAAATGGCAACGCCATAATATGGTTCGACCATCATAAAGTTTCAAGCGAGGCAGTGAAGAAGACTATCGAAAGATATGCGGATTACGCCATAGCTGGAGAGAACAAGGAGCATTGCGGCGCAGAACTTGTTGCAGAACATGTAGCAAAGCCGCTGGGGCTTTATGATGAAAAGACTAAAGAACTTGCATATCTCTCCCATATCTCTGATTTTGCACTCTCTGATCCTAAAATCGATAAGAAGCTTATCAAGGCAAGCGAAGCCATAGCAAGCTATCTCGATAACCAAGAAGGTATACAGGAAGGCCTTCTTAAAATTTCCAAAGCTGTTATGAATGATCCATCGAAGTTCGATGAAGATCCTTTTGTAAATGAACGCGCACGCATTTATGAAGAAAAGCAAGACATGCTTAAGGAAGAATTAAGCAAAAATGTTGATTCGTTGACTGTGAAGGGCCACAGCATATTAATCGGCTTCAACTTTTCTGGCTCCCTCCAGACAAATGATGGCTGCAGCCACCTTTTCGCAATCGGCGATGCCACTGGAAATAAACCGGAGATGGTAATATATTTCAAGGTCGCCAGGGGCACAGGACATATAAGGGTGCAAAACGATTCAAATATAGACTCCGTGCCTTTTGCACAGAGCATGAAAGGCAACGGCCATCCGAAGGCGAGTGCATTTCCGATACCTGATGATATACTGGACGGGCTGCGCTCCTCAGGCAGCAAAAAGGATTATGCCAAAAACGAGCTTATCTCGCTCATAAGAAAAAGGTTAGAAGAAGATCTTGATCATCTTAAAAGCACAAGCAAGGTATAAATGCAGGGCAGAAGCAGTGCAAATTTCTATAAGAAATGATTCATACGTATTTTTCAACAAACCTGCACCTTCACAGCCTATAAATATAAAAAGCTTTGAGTGGAATATAAAGCATAAATCCGCGCGATATTATGGCACCAGTACCTCCGGCAATAGTACAAAAGCCGTATGTAATATCAGAGATTATACACGAGACCCCCGATGTCGACATAATCCGGTTCAGGGCAAGCGATGGGACCAAGCTTGCGTTTGACCCTGGCATGTTTGTCATGATAACATACTCAAATCCTGATACAAAAGAGAAGATTGCAAGGGCGTTCTCGATAGCTTCAGCGCCCAACTATGACACTCTGGAGTTCTTTGTGCACATGATACACGGCAGGTTCACATCGCATCTTGACACCGCAAAGGTTGGGGACGTCTATTACATGACCGGCCCTTACGGCCAATTCCGCTTTGTGCCAAGTGAAGACAAAAAGGTGCTTTTCATAGCGGGTGGCACAGGCCTTGCCCCGATGATGTCAATGCTGCGCTATATAAACGACCTGCATTCCGACAACGATGTAGTGCTTATATACAGCGTGAGGTTCCCAAACGAGATTATAAGAAAGCAGGAGCTCGAAGACCTTTCAAAAAGTATAAAGCTGAGCACTGTTGTTACGGTTACCAGGCCGCAAGAGGGCGACGGCTGGACAGGCGAAACGGGCCACATAAGCACGGACATGGTTAAAAAATATGCACCTGACTTTATGGAGCGCAAGGTATTCATTTGCGGCCCGCTCAACTTCACAAAGGCTATGCACGACGTCTGTACTGCAATAGGCATAAGCGAAGATAAAATAAAAGCAGACGTATGGGGCTGAATATCTTTGCATACGGCCTAATCCTCAATCCAGAACCAGAATTCATCTGATAGCCTACAAGCATCAGAAATTAGAGATAGACCGCTGGCTTGCTTTCTTGCTTGCAGCGCCCCTATACCTTGGCAAGCCTCTCCCTTATCTCTTTGATGTCAAGCTTGGTGGTAATAAGCGGAATCTTCTCCACCTGTGCTAGCCTTACCGCAAGCTTGTCTACGTTGGTTATGTCGTGCAGCACAACGAGCTTCGGCTTTATCGGCGCCACTCTTATCACTACCATGGGGCTCCTCCCTGTGCTCACCTGCTTGAAAAGGAACGCCCTTTCTGTAGTTGCACCGAACAGCTTCGGATAGTCGGCTGGCTGAAGCTCCAGTATTACGCGCAGGCTGTCTATCTCGGTGTAGCCGAACAGCTGCATGGAATCCAGGTAGCTCTGGTTGACGACTATCTTACCCTCTATTATCCTGTTGAAGTCTGTGCCGCTTATAGGTGTGGCAAAGTCGTATACGTTGTAAAATGGTGTCTCCTTCTGCCCCTCCCGCGAGAATTTCTCCAGGCTCTTTGTGACCGCCCCGCCGTGCTCCTCATCTATAATGAAAAGTGCGTCTACAAACCTCCTTATTACTCCTACCCCTGGGCTGAGCCTCCTGTTGCTCTCATAGTCGCTTATTGTCGAGGCAGAGATCTTTATATGCTTTGAAAGCTCTGCCTGCGTTATGCCGAAAAGCGACCTCCACTTCTTCATCACGCTGCCAGGACTGTCAGAAAGCGCAATCTCTCCAGCCACAAGCTCTCTTACGTTGTCCATCTTGATCCTGCCCTTCATACTAACTGAGATATCTGGTTATGGTATAATACATAAATATAAGGCATACGATGAACCTTTAATACTTTTTATTTATCCGCGGTGCATCCTGTACCATATTCAGTTGCTATTCTTGCCTTTCTTTTTCTTTTCGACGCTGCTATACAGCTCGTCTATGTATTCATTGCTGACTTTGTCTGGAGGCAGATTCGCTGCAAGCGACTTCGGTTTGGATATAAGGCCGTATATTATAAGCACCAGTGCAAGTATGAATAAAACTATCATGATGAGGCCCAGTACGGCAAGTTCTGTGAGCGAGGAGCTGCCACTTATCTTTCCTGATACATACCCTGCTTCAGGTACGAGAAGTATTGTACTAACATTCAAAGAGCTCGACTTGCTCCCGTTGGTGTTGTCTATAACCACATCATATTTTCCAGGCACGAACAGGAGAGAATTGGCTGAGTAGATCGCTGCCTGCGTCTTGTTCCCAATCTGCGGATACGTTGACACAGTGGTGTTTGCGAATATCGCAATGGCCCCTGAGCCCTCCAGCCCTATCGCTTTTTTGATCCCGCTAGCCAGGCTGTTTGCCTTCATATATCCATTCCACAGTTCGAACGCGCTACTATTGAAAAGATAAAGATTTACACCATCCTTTGCCACAAACATCATAAAGAACCTCGTTGTATTTGTTATGTTGAACTGCTCGTAACTGAAGCTGTTGCTGTTGACCGTAATGTTGTACGTAGTTGTAAAGTTAAGCAGCAATGAGTGTGCTATGCCTCCTGAAAGTAGAAGCACTGCTATTGCGGCGATTAGCACTATTATACCAGCATACACTACTTTTTTCTTCATCAAACCTCCTTTCCTTATAAGCACATGCATGGCGCGCCCAATGCATGCATTTCAACAATGCAAAAACTATTGTATTTCAACATACAAATTTATAAATCTGCTTTGTGTTTAATAAGTGCAGGATTTTCGGGATTATATGGCTAACGTGGAACGTTTAAGTACGGGCATAGAGGGTTTGGACCAGTTAATCGATGGCGGCATACCAGCGATGGACCAGGTAATAATAGCCGGCGGGCCAGGTTCAGGCAAGACTCTCATGAGCATGGAGATACTTTACAACGCCGCCAAGAGGGGCGTGCCCTCTGCGTTCATAGCACTCGAAGAAGATCCAAAGACCGTGCTTGCAAACTTCAAAAGAGCATTTCCTTCTTTCAGCGATGTAGACGAACTCGTAGAAAAAAGGGTGTTCGTTGTCGGAGGCGAGGATGCGGCAATGCGCATACAGTCGAGCAGCGACTCAGAGAGCTATTCTTTCGGCAATATAGTTTCTGACATAGAGGCGATTGTTGCATCAAACAATTCCAAGCTCGTGGCGATAGACTCGATCTCTTTGCTCAAGCTCCTTATAAGCGACAAGCTGCTCTACAGGAAGTCGATGATCGCACTTACTACAAACATGAGGAGGCTCGGCGTTACAAGCGTGCTAACTGCAGAAATGGTGTCTTCCGAGCGCAAAGACCTCAAGTTCAGCCAGGAGTTCTTCATATTTGACGGCATAATAGCAATGTACCAGATGGAGCAGGAAGACAGAAGGGCCTTGGGAGTAGAGATCGTAAAACTCAGGGGCTCAAATCATAGCTGGTCTCTGGTGCCGTATGAGATAACCCCCGACGGCTTTAAGGTATACTCTGTGCAGTAGGGCATCGCGCACGCGATCAATCGCATGCAGTGGTGCGCGACGCACCATGCTTTTTCTGTTTTTTCATTCACTGTTTGATGCATTGCGATGCGGAGAGAAAAGTATTTATATCTGGTAATTTGTAACTTATGCTTGTATAAAAGGCGTAGAATATGCACATTGCAACTGATTATGAGCTAAGCAAAGAACGGCACCAGCTTACTGAGCAAATTACGAAAGCGATCGCCCCTATACTTCCAGATGGCACGCAGATCAAGAAAAAAATACGATTGATATACGATGGATATACTTTTTATAAGGAAAATAATGATAGTAATAAAAAGATGAAATTCAACCGGCTGATTTCTCTTCTTAGAAACGATGATGAGGTCGCTTATCTTTCGGAAAAGCCGTACTTCTTGTATCTGCGTATAAATGCCGAAGCTGTCGCAGATGCCTATAAGAACAGGGAAGGCGAATTTATTTCCCCTGGAGAACATATCGATTCAGGTAGTCATTCTGATGCGCGATTTCGTCTTTTACAATTGAAAGCTAATACTCTAGAACGTGAAATAAAAAGATTTCAAAAAAAGACAAGGCCTTTATATATAAGCAAGCATATCGGCGACCGTTACTTAGTACTATATATAATAGATGTTATAGACTCACGACTTAGTGAAACGGCGCAAGACGTACTCCTTGATTATATATATAATCGTTTCGGGCTTTGATAGCCGAGACAAAATAAAGATTCACCTGGATTTTACTCTTTAACTATTTTTGACTTCTTTGCTCAGTACTTTTTCGGGCTCAAGCACCGCTTATCAAACGCAGATACCGTTTTAGTATTAAGTTTCACCTTTTTATGAAACATTTAATAATATTTCTGTTCAATAATCGAAACATGAAACTTTATGAGATATTTTACAGGGAGATTGCAACTGATTATCTTTCAGGCAGGAATAGCTTCACGCAGAGGGAGCTATCCGATAGGCTTGGAATATCAATAGGCAATGTAAACAAGGCGCTGAAGGCACTGGAAGCAATAAATGCGGTGCGGATTGCACACAGGTCTTTCAGCATAATAGCCATAGACAGGCTTCTGCTCTATTGGGCTTCGCATAGGAATCTGAACAACGATATAGTATACAGCGCCTTTTCCGATATGCGCATCAGTGAGATAGAGGCAAGCATGCCAAATGGCATCGCATTCACCGCCTATACCGCATACAAGAAGATATACAAAAGCACGCCCGCAGACTACGGCGAAGTATATGCCTATGCAACAGAAAGTGCAATAAATGAGATAGAAAGAAGGTTTCCAAGGAAGAGTGGTGCATACAATATATTCATACTAAAAACAGATCCGGTATTGGCGGGGCGCATCAAAAACAGCGTTGCAGTAGCACCGCTTCCAAGCGTTTTTGTAGACCTTTGGAACATAAGGACATGGTATGCAAAGGAGTTTACAGATGCGCTGTCAAAAAAGCTGTTTGGCGATTAGATGGAGTTTTGGAATGACGAGATAATAGAAAAAAGCTGGAAGAAGCTTATAGAGCTGAAAAGCGAGATGGACTTTGTACTCATTGGCGGATGGGCCGTATACCTATACACGAAGCTCCATAAGTCGAAGGACATAGATGTTATAGTAGATTATGATGTGCTAAGGCGCCTCCAGGCGAATTACGTGATGGGTAAAAATGAGAGGCTGAGAAAATACGAAATAAAATTAGAAGACGGATTTGACATTGATGTTTATGTGCCAAAATATTCAAGGCTTACAATTCCGGTAGAAGATATAATGAAAATGACAACTGTTAAAGAAGGTTTTACGGTACCGAGGCCCGAAGTGCTGCTCCTTTTAAAGCTCGGCGCACTGGCAGATAGGAAGGAAAGCATAAAAGGAAGCAAGGATGCGATAGACGTTGCGGGCATGCTATTCTTCGCAAATTGCGATCTTGTATATTTCAATGAACTAACAATAAAATATAATTTAACAGGTTACAGCAGGGCACTCCTGGACACTATAGAAAATTTTGATTCTTCGCTTATAAAATACCTAAACCTGAACCAAAACGAATTCTCGAAGCCGAGAAAGAAATATTCTTCAGAAATCAGAAAAATACTATGATGAAAATAAAAGTGGCGGTGCATGCTCTCTGTGCATTAATACCATCGCATGGTAATTATAAGCACTACGAGACATGCCTCAGCGGCCAGAGGCATAAAGATAATGTCCATACCAACGCAGCGAAATAGATATAAATATTTGAAACACCCTTTATTATGCGAGCAGCGGGCGGGTAGTTGGAAAGACCGAAAATTGTTCTTACAGGAAGGGATAGGCGTATCCTCTATGCTTTTGCAGTGCTAGTGCTCGTGGTTGCCGCACTTGCAGTTCTCGTTGCTGATACACTTTTGGCGCACAGTACCGGGGTCAAAGCGTGCACTGGCATTCTGCTTCCGCAAAGCAAACAGGCCTGTCTTCAGAACATCGCAAGTTCTACCGGCAATGTCTCAGTCTGCAGCTATATTCCTGGCGCAGGCATGGATTCATGCATATCTGAAGTCGCAGAGGCAGAGGGCAACCTGAGCATGTGCGGCAGAATCAACAGCACAAGCCCATATTATGACGCCTGCGTTTACAATATAAGCTATGCGAGCAACAGCCTGAACGGCTGCGGCCTGATTACAAACCCAAATTATAGATCCAGTTGCATATATGCACTTGCCGAAAAATTGGGGTTCAGCAGCGCATCATACTGCAGTCTGATACCAAACTCCTCGAGCAGGAGCATATGCCTTGACATGTACTATTACAACCTCGCAGTTTCAAGCAGAAACGCAACTTACTGTGTATATCTTCCATCAAGCGTCAATGATACTCTGCTTTATGCGATGACTGCGCAGCAGTCAGCACAATCTGGGGCGTTTTCCTATAACGTCACACTTCCGTTGTATTACAGTGTTATAAACGCAACACCGCAGGGCCTGTGTTACTACAGGGCTGCCGTCGCTCTAAAGAATGAAAGCCTGTGCAACTTTGCTGGAAGTGAGCTCTCTACGCTGTGCACCTACAGCTTTTATGCGCCTTCAGTCAACTCAACATTAAACACCACGGGCCTGAATGCAAGTACAATATGCGCCAAAGCGCCTTCATATCTTCAGCAGTACTGTAAGATGTCGGTACAGACATCGCTTGCGGTAAAGTACGGCAATGCGAGCATCTGCCTCTCGCTCGGGGATAATCAGTTCGCATACTCGTGCATAAATACGCTCGCAAGGAGCAGAAACAGCACATCATACTGCAACTATATACAGAACCTTACTGCGCGCTCTGCATGCATACTTATGCTCCAAGGAATAAACGTTACAAAATAAATGTTTTGCGAAGCGATATCTTCTAACCGCTTTGCATAGTTTGCGACCTGTCTTTGAGTATTACACCATGCCGAAAGCGCCGGAATGCCCCCTTTATAATTATTGTGTATGTTGATGATTTGATTGATGATTTGATGATTAACAGGTAATCAAATGAGGGGAATAGTATCTGCAATAAGGCACTCCATCTCTGGTGAGGAGCTTTATACTATAATAGGGGAAAACCCTGCGGTCGGAAGCAGCGACAGGGTACTCAAGCTTTATGATGCTGTGGAATTCAACCTTGACGGGCATAGCCGTGAGGGTCATGCCCGGATTGTCGTGGACTCTATTGAGGAAGGCGATAAGAGCGCCTATTCAAAGGAGATTGAGCGGCTGGTAGGGGAAAATCTGTCAAAGGAGCTGCTAAAGACAAACATCAAGCAGTTCGACAGCGTGATTGAAAGCATGCAGGAAGGCATGCTTGCTGCAGAAAAGCGCATAATAAGGAGCGCACTCAGCGGCTCACCCATTGTAGTGCGGTTCCATAACGACGGCGACGGATCGAGCGGCGCTATCGCCCTCTTTCGTTCGCTCTCAAAGCTACAAGACACGATGCAGGGCAAGAGCGTCAATATTTCATACAGGATAAACAAAAGCATCGCGTATTATGCATCATCCCTGTGGAACGACAAGCTCTTCTTCAACTCATTCGAGAGTGCAGAGAGGCCGCTTGTGGTCATAGTGGACTTCGGCACATCAGAGCAAAGCATTGAAGCAATAGAGGGCGCAGATGGTATAGATCTTGTATGGGTTGACCATCACCCCATACCAAAGGAGTTTCCTCTCGGCAAAATTTCGATATATATAAGCCCGTGGCTTCATGGCGGCGGCTCGGACCAGACCGCCGGGGCAATAGCGTGCGTGCTGGCTTATTCACTGACAAAGCAGTCAGCCAAAGAGGCGCAGGGCTTGCAGGAGCTCGCATATATCTCCATGATTAGCGACCACAGCGCATTCGCACCAAAGGTGCAGGAAGCGGCAGAGAAGGCGCTGGTGCTGGACCATATAACAAGCAAGAAGCTCAGGTATGAGGACGTGAATGAGCCGTCGCTTACTCCGAAGAGCATGAACGCTGTGCTCGAGAACCCGCAGAAGTGGAAGGAGGTATTCAAGAAGGCGCACGAGCAGCTTGATGAAGCCCTGCGCCTAGGTATGAAGCACGCCAAGCACTACAAAAGCGCACTCGGGTTCAAGATCGTGGAGCTTGACTTCGGGCATGTGTCCGCGCTTGATTACGACATACTTCCTGGAAGGTACAGCTCACGCCTGCATGACGAGGTGCACGAGCTCCTCAACGAGGATGTTGTGCTTATCGTGCACTATGCGAACAGCATATCGATAAGAATGGACAAAAAGGTTTCCAAGTCTATAAACATACTTAGTATAATAGACAACATGAAGGCAAACAAGGACTATGTACTGAACGGTGGAGGGCACATGGAGGCCGCAAGCATAAAGGTTGCAGACGGTTATATCGACGAGGCGCTCGATGCACTCTTCACAGAGCTTGGTGCGGACAGGAATGCATAATCTATACGATAATTCACTGCCTGCTGTCGCCAATCACTCTCTTTGCTAAAAGATATCAATTCAAGAATATTATCAAGCTGCTAATTTTAGAATTTTGTTTGCTTCATCTAAAAGCCATTTTGAATTGCCCCTGTATATATTTGTAAATATTGCCACTGCTATCTGATCGCTTAAATTAATCTTTACTGCAGCAGTAAATCCTCCCCAACTGCCTGTGTGTTCTGCAATTTTCTTGTCTTTTTCTTTTCTGATAAACCATCCAAAGCCGTATCCATAGTTCAAGCCACGTATTGGGGCGTTTATGCTGAACATCTTCTCTAACGAATCTTTATCGAGTATTTTATTTAAGTACGGCAAGGAACTCCATTTTGCCATATCAAATATATTACAGTAAAGTGCACCATCAGCTGTATTGTTGAACGTGTCTGAAGTGAATCCTGCATTTACAATTTTTCCTGCAGAAATCTCATAACCACTAGGCCTATTATGTACTATTTCTTTATGATTATGTATTGTCACTGAATTCATACCCAACGGCGTCAAAATCTTTTGTTTGATATAATCATAATAAAATTTACCTGTTATGCGATGGATTATGAGGCCCAGTAGCATATAATTTGTATTAGAGTATGCAAATTTTTTCCGTGGTTCAAATTTGACTGGCAGCTCATATAAATTCCTTATTAATTCTGCCTCTTTAAATTCATGCCTTAAATCGAAAAGGCCTCCTCGTTTTGAAAATCTTTTATCTAAATAATCCACTATGCCTGACCTTTGTGCTAGAAGATCCTCTACAGTTATATTTTTCCATGGCGCAGGTGCTTTTTCAAATAATTTATCTATGCTCTCAGCAAGTTTTAATTTTCCCTTCTCTGCAAGTAAGAGTACCGCCGCAGCTGTAAAAGATTTACTTATCGAACCTATTCTAAATTGCATCTCTAAGTTTACTGGAATATTAAGCTCAAGATTTGCAACCCCATAACTCTTTGCAAAAATTATATTGCCCTCTTTGAACAATCCCACTGTCAATCCGGGTACACGGTATTTTTTCATCGTGTAATATATTTCTTTTTCAATTTCATTATTACTTGACATTTTTATTCACCTGCCGCAGGCTCACGCAGTTTCTATCATGTATTCGGCCTCCTTGTCGCTGAGCCCGAAATTTACCTCCATAAATTCTGTTACCTCCTCCTTGCTTCTTCCTTTCGCGATTGCCCTCTTTGCCTCCTCTGCAATAAGCTTCATCTCATTGGCTATTATGCGCTTTGTACTGGCGTGCACCGTCTTTGATATCTTCGCGGCTATCTTCACCCTTATGCTCCGATCTTCCTTCGACTCGCTCATACTTTTTATCTGCTTAGGATAAGTATACCTACTCATCATGTCGGGAGGCTGCTCCTTCGAAAGTGCGACTCCGCTGGATATGAATACGTTTGCATACCTCCAGTAAGTGTAATACTGTGACCTTGAGGCGCGTGAAAGGTATATGCTTGCAAGCGAAAGGCTGTCATAAGCAGAGTATATTTCGCTTATCTGCCTGTACCTTTTCGGTATGTTCTCGCCTATCCAGTTGATGAGCATGCCCTGCTCCTCATCAGCATTCATTATTGCAAAGAGGGAAGCCGAGACCGTGTAGGATTTGAACACCTTGTCCAGCACCCCGAATATCTCCTCTTTTCTGTTTCTTGTGCCGAGTGCATCCGCATCATCCTCGCCTGCTCCCGCAAGCGCCCATGCATCGTTTATTGCGCTCCTTGCGTCTCCTGCCGCCTTCGCCACTATCAGGTCAAGCAGCTTCTCGCTTACTGCAATCCTGTTCTTCTTTGCAAAAAGCATTACCGCAGAGCGCACAGATGCACTGTCGAGTCTTTTGAACTGCACCGTGTCTACCTTGCCCCTGAGAAACCTTATCGATTGGCTCCACGGGTCGTCTGCTATGAATATTATTGGTGAGCGTGTGTGTGATATCAGCTTCTCAATTGCCGCTGCCGCGCCTGTGTCAAATCTCGGCATCAGCTCGTCGATCTCATCAAAAAGTACCATGTTGCTTCCTCCGAAGAGGTGCCTCGAGCTTGCGGCTGTAGCAGCTATACTGTTTATTGATTCAGCATCGCGGTAGTCTCCAGCATTCATCTCTACAACATTCCAACCCCTCTCCTTGGCAATCAAGTGCGCCGATGCTGTCTTACCCGTTCCCGGAGGTCCCGCAAGCAGAAGCGGCTTCCGCTCCACGCCGTTGTCTATATCAACGGCGTATTTCCTGATCTGGGCTATTGCGTCAGCATTGCCGAAGATCTCATTGAACGATGATGGCACATACGGCTCCGCAGCCTTTGCATACGTGCCTGTAGTAGAATCGCCTCTCATAGAAAAACCCGCCTGCGTCTGCGCCTCATCAAAGACTTTGCTGGCTGTCAGCTAAAGAGATTTAAGGGATAAAAATATATATATTGAAGCGTGCATAGTATTGCGCAATATATACGGCGCAATGCATGCGCGTCGTCAGGTGAACCATTACATACTAATATAATATGCATATATATGGTGGGCGCATGGCAGATGTGCGGCGTCAGTGTATGAAAGGAGTGCGCCACGGCCTGAGTTTATAAATAAGTTAAGTAAGGTGTTTTTATGTTTAGCAGTAAAATCGGAAATGCTAAAAGGAAAGATATCTCCCTACCAAAACATGTAGGTCTTATACCCGACGGTAACAGGCGCTGGGCGAGGACGCACAGGCTCAATTTGGAGCAGGCCTATGATCTCGGCATTAAGAAATTCATAAACTTCAGCGAGTGGCTTGTTGATATGGGGGTAAATACCCTTACTGCATGGGCGCTCTCGTATGAGAATGTGTCAAATAGGAGCAAGTCAGAGCTGAACACGCTTTACAGCCTCTACATAAAAGCGGTGAACGACCCCGAAGTAATAAACCTGTTGAAGAAGAACAGGGTACATGTGAATATAATAGGCGATCTCTCTCTGATACCAAAGAAAACGCGCGACGCGTTGCACAAGCTCGAGACGCTTACTGCGATGTACCGCGATCGCACCATTAACCTGCTTGTCGCATATGGGGGGAGGGAGGATCTGGAATACGCAATGAAAAGAATTGCCGCAAAAAGTGCAGCAGGCGGCAGGCGCGTGCGCATAGATTACGATGAGATCCGAAAAAACCTTCTGACCTCTGCGGTGACGGATGTCGATATGATAATAAGAACATCTGGCGAGAAGAGAACCTCTGGTTTCCTTCCCTGGCAGAGCACCTACGCTGAACTCTACTTCGCAAGGAAGTACTGGCCCGAATTCAGCAAGAGGGACCTTAAAAGAGCAATAGATGCATTCTCAAGAAGGCAGAGGAGGTTCGGTAAATAGGGTGCACTGCTGCTTTTGATGCATGAATAATATATGGCGTTGCAATGGCGCATAAAAAATCCGATCTTTTCGTTAAGTATTCCTCGCTTTTTTCTAAGAGCCTGCCGAATTCCGCAGTGCTTGTGCTCATACTCGCGCTGTTAAGTGTGATCGCGGGCATTGCTGCGATATCACTGATCCACGTCTCAGAGCTGCACAGGCTGCCCTATATACTTGCGGGTGGCACGCTTACCGGTATAATGGCGTTGTTGCTCCCAACTCTTTTTACTGCGTTTATAATAAAGGCCTTCAGGCCTAGGCTTGCGCTTAAGTATGTGTTGTTCATAGCAATGATAGCCGAAGTATATTACATGCTTTTTATCGTTGTGGGCGGAGTGCTATACATGTTCACATCCGTTGCAGCATTTTCAAGCACGCTCATAATACTGGGCGATGCCAGCATATTTGGGTGGTGGGTGTTTGTAAACAAGGTTGTGTTTGGAGACAGGAAGAAGGCGATAGTCGGCTCTGTGGTGCAGCCCACCATGAATCTGCTCATGTACCTGCCTTCAAGCACATTCATCTTTGCTCTTGGTGCACCTCTCGGCTCGCTCCTGCTTAAGCTCTACGGGGGCATAGCGATATTCGCGATTGTAAGCTATCTCGCAATGTATGTGTTTGAAAAACCAATAAAGGGCGGGCTGGGGTTCAGCGGCATAGACACCTTTTCCCAGATGCTGCAGAACTGGCTTTTCGATTTTACGATCACCGTGCCGAAATACAACAACAGGTTCGGTGTGAAGACAACCATAGCGACGCACACCATAGTAATAAAGAACGCCTCCGGCAAGACCAAGGCGATATTCTTTATGCCCGAGGTGCATTTTGGCCCTGCGGGTGTTATGGGGGGCAGCAACTTCCCGTATGCGCTCGAACGCTACGCCTCGATGAAATACCGTGCACCGCTCTTTGTGATGCATGGTGCAGTCAACGAGGACTACAATCCTATCTCCGACACGGAATTCTCGCAGATCTCTTCAGCACTTGACCGCTCAATCGCTGATGCGAAAACCCGCTCCGCAGGCTTCGGCGAGCGCTACTTCAGGAGTGTAAGCAACAGTGCAAGTGTAAGCATTATCGACCTCGCGTGTGCATCGATAGTCACGCTGAGCAGAGCTCCGCGTATAACCGAGGACGTGGAGCCCTCTGTTGCGCTCGTATTCTCTAAGATGCTTGAGTCAAGGTTCAGAAACCCTGTGCTCGTAGATGCACACAATACAAGATACGAAAGCGCGCCTAAGCCCGAGCTCGCTGGCGTAAGGTTTAATTCTGATATAATGACGGATTACATTTCTGCGATAAACAGCATCGGCAAGCCCCTGCACAGAAGCAGCAAGGTGAAGTTCGGCGCCGCAAGTATAAAAATATACAAGGCGCTGGGCAGGCCAAGGGACTTGGCTCCTGGTGCTCTCAAAGTTGGGATATTCTCGTTCAACGGCTTTAAAAAGGCAATCATACTGTTCAATGCAAACAACATGCTGCCAAGCCTGCGAGAGGAGATTATCAAACACGCAAGGGCGAAGTTTGGCGTAGATGCAGAAGTATATACAACAGATACTCATTATGTCAATTCGCTTCGCGAGAATGCCGGCAATGTACTTGGCAGGAAGACAGGCTTCGGCATGCTCAAACCTTTCATAGACAGGGCGATCGAGGGAGCCTTGCACGACATAGAAAACTCGAGAGTCTACTACAGTATGCAGAAAGTAGATAATTTCGCTATATGGGGAGCAAGCTCAAGGGAAAGGATACGCGTTGCCCTGGAATCCATGCTGTCGATAGCACGCATGCTCATACCGGTGATAATTGTAGTCGGGCTGCTGCTTGCAGCGTGGGTGATTTCGCTACTGTAATATATTCACATTCAATAAACCCATGCCAGAAAATAGTAATAAAAGTTAATAATGTGCACATAAGCATGGACGCAATGGTGTGCTAAATGTCAGTGCTCATAATATCTCTCTGCATATTCATAATCAATCTTGCATTGGGCACGCTTCTCTCAAGCCACATATTTAAGGGGCGTACAAAAGACCTTCTCCCTCTTGCGTTCTCAGTGCTTATAATTCTTGCAGGAGGCGCACTCCTTCGCCTGCCGCTTTATGCTATGCTTGTTTCCTCGTCGTTCGCAATGCTCGCTTCAATCCTTGCAATACGCTATTACTATTCCACTCTCGGCTTTGCACTGCTGCTGCTCGCGATCGCAGTCGAGGCGTATGCGCTGTTTATACTTGCAGTGCCTTCTCTTTACCTCTTCCTCTCTGGCTTTGCTATAGGCACAGCCTCGGGGCTCGTCTACCTTGAGAAGGTAAGACTCCATGTGCAGAACATAAGGAGCAAAAGCAGGACTGAGATTACACGCGATATCGTTCAGATTCTGCTCGGCGCAGTAGTGCTGCTCGTTATAATACTTTTCAAGGCTGAAGGTGTTATAGGGATAGCGCTTCTCGGCATAGCCGCATACGCCTTTGTAAGCCTGATATCCACGCGGCAGCATAGCCTTGCACTGCGCAAGTCAAAAGTATACCATATAATGATGAGCTTCGAAAGGAAGGGCACCGTATACGGGCTTGGCGCCGTGTATATGCTTGCAGGCTATCTGCTTCTGGCAGGACTTGTGGTCAATTATTCCTACCTGCTTTTCGGATTGGCGGCGCTGCTCATATGCGATCCTGTTGCAACGATAACAGGCAGAAGCCTTTGGAAGAGGAGTCATCCATTGCCTTACAACAGCTCCAAGAGCATAGAGGGCTCTCTCGCTTTCTTCGCGGTGGCGCTTGCGTTCGGCTATGTGCTTCTGCAGAGCATTATTATCGCGGCACTTTTCTCTGCATTGCTCGCCTTCCTCGAGGGTGCAAAGCTACATATAAATGACAACATCTCCATACCTGCAGTTGTAGCTGTTTTGTATGCGCTGAACCTTCTGCTTTGAGCACCGCATATCCTTTGTATGTGGTGCAGTCAGATAGAAAGGCCTAAAGCTTCATGCCCGCTTTCCGCATGAGCTTTTTTGCCTCCAACATGTTCATAACATCATCGCCCTCCTTTGTATAAGGCGTCTCAAGTATATAGCTCTCGGAAGGTGGATGCACATTCCTGAAGAAGTTTAGGAAACCCTTTTCGCCTATATAGCCCTTGCCTATATGCCAGTGCCTGTCAAGGCCGCTGCCCGCCGGGTACTTTGCGTCATTCAGGTGAACAAGCTTAACCCTCGCGATTCCGATGCTGCTTTCTATCTCTTCCGCAAGCCTTTCTGCGCCGCCCTCTTTGCCTAAGTCATATCCCGCCGCGAAGGCGTGGCATGTGTCGAGGCAGACTCCAAGTCTGCGACTCGAAGCATTATCAAGTATGCTGCCTATCTCGGTGAATGTTGCGCCTATGCTGTTGGAGTAGCCCGCGGAGTTCTCAAGCAGCAATTCAACTTCACTGCACTCATCAAGCGCGTGACCTATTGTAGTGAGTATATTTTCAATACCCTTTCTTGCTCCTTCTCCCTTATGCGAGCCCAGATGCACCACCATATACCTAACTCCTAGCTGCCTGCATATATTCATATCTTCAACTAGCATCTGCCTGCTTTTTGAAAGGACCTCAGGCACAGGCGAGGCCGGATTGCACAGGTATGGCACATGGGCAAACGGAATAAGCCCCGCCTCTTTTGATATCTTGGAAAACTCTGTGCTCTCAGCCGTGCTTACCCTCTTTGTAGACCAGCTGCGCGAGCTGGAAGGGAAAAACTGGAATGCGGAATAGCCTTGCTGCGCTGCATACCTAGGTGCATTTGAAATTCCGCCTGCTATTGAGACATGGAACCCTATTTTTATCATCGGCAAGCACCATGCAAGTTGAAGGAATACCACTAATCTTTGCATATTAGTGTTATTTAAAAAGGTTGCTTTGCAATATAACTCCGCTCGTTTACTGCATTTATTTTTGTGGGGGGATTTAATGGTTAAAAGGAGGTGCTTCAGTCTTTACGATATAGAGGAATACCTCAAGGAGAACGGCGCCGAGAAGGTAAGCGAGAAAGCGGTTCTTGGTTTTGAGTCTGAACTTGAGGAAACTGTGCGCGAGCTACTAGGCAATGCGCAGTTTTATGCTAATTATGCCGGTAGAAAGCGGCTGATAACCAATTCCGACATCGTTATGGCGCTGGAGTCTGATTTGAAGCCCGAATCAGAACACGACCAGGCTCCTATTCTTGGAAAGGTCGCGAATGCAGAAAGAAGGAATCCTGTTAGGATCAGGGCAAGTAGAATCAGAGCAGCGCGGCGAATTTAAGCGAGAATGCCAAAGCCACAAATACTAGATCTACCGCCCACATGCATGCTGAAATCTGCCACTCCTTAAGCCTGCCCAGATTCATGAATACGTGCGTCCAGCTATATATGCTCTTGCCATATGGTGCCTTAAATGTGCCGTCCGGCCTTCTTATGCCTAGATCTGTGACTTTGAACTTTCTGCGCAGGTGCAGGAAGAACTCTACAAACCATGGCAAGAATATTATAACGCCGAACGCCTCCATGTTGCCGAGCACCATTATGCTAAGCAGCGCCGCGCCGAAGCCGTATGTGAAGCTGTCACCTGGCAGTATCTTAGCTGGATAGATGCTGAAGATCAGGAATGCGATTGTTGTTGCAAACAGCACTCCTGAGAGCAGCGTGCCCAGATACGTCCCGAATAGCAAACTATATAACAGCATTGCAAAACTCAGTATGGCTGCACTGCCTCCGGCTATCCCGTCAAACCCTCCTACCAAATTGAACGCGTTTGATACAAATATAAGTGCAATTGGTATTATGATAAGGGGATAGAATATGCCGAATGGCACCATACCCAGAAACGGCACATCCACGGTTGATACGCCCGCATTTATTGCAACAAGCGGCACAGCGCCTATGATTGTAAGAAGCGGCCTTTGCCACTGTTTCAGGCCTTTACTTGTATCCTTCCTGTCCTTTGTCAGGACGAGGTTCCCTTTAAGCACCAGCTCGTCGAGGAAGCCGACAAGCGTTATGAGCAGCACAGATGATATTACCGCGAACAGTTCAACCAGCGAGGCAACGGAATAGTAGAGGTTGAAGCTGCTGCCAAACGCATAAGCCAGCAAGCCTATAGTAAATCCGAATGCGACCGCTATTCCTCCTCCTCCTGGCAGTTCAACCTTTCTGCTTTTGTTGTGGTCTGTAACTGTAACCCCTGCTTCGCGCATATACCTGATGACAAAAAGTGTTGCAATCACAGTTATGAAAAACGATATTACGGCAGGGATTATAAGGGTGAGATATGTGTGGTACATAAAGGCACCATTTGTAGTATCACGCAGCGCCAGCAGGTGGCAGCTTTTTATTAGTTGAAAACAAGAGATATATAAATAGCTATCCTTGCATTATTTGCATTGGTCCTCTGTGCCCTTGTAGTATAACTTGGACAGAACACGGGCTTGCGGAGCCTGTAATCCGGGTTCAAATCCCGGCAAGGGCGAGTCTATGAGAGGTTCGACTCCTTTCCTCAAAAGATTTATGAAGGAGGTAAATGAAATATAATTTACCATAGATTAACGTCGCTATATCTAAACTTGGGCGCTGCAAGTTTGCTTTTCTCTTTGAAAACGCGCTCAAAATCGCTGTGTGTTATTGCTGGAATTAACCCTCTAAATCTTGCTGGTGAGTGTGGGTCTATTTTGACCTGTAGTTTTTTTGATTTAGCTGTTAATTTCTCCTTCCAAATTTGTGCCCATGCAATAAAGAAACGCTGCTCTTGTGTAAATCCCTCTATGCGTGGATTTTTGCCTTTTAATGCATAATGCAGTGCATCATAAGCAATATGTATGCCCCCTAGGTCTGCTATGTTTTCACCCAAAGTAAGCTTGCCATTTACGCGTATACCTGGAAGCACTTCCAAAGAGCTATATAACTTTTCTACATCTTTCGCCTTTTCATTAAACTTTTCCCTATCGTTAGTTGCCCACCATTCTCTTACATTACCATATTTATCATATTTGCTGCCTTGATCATCAAAGCCGTGCGTAAGCTCATGGCCTATTATGCTACCTATCCCGCCATAGTTTATGGCATCGTCCAAGTTAGGGTCGAAGAATGGCGGTTGAAAAATTCCTGCAGGCAAAACAATCTCGTTCATTGATGCATTGTAATACGCATTTACAGTGAATGCTTCAGTAGGCCACTCCTTCTTATCAACTTTCTTGCTTATCCTGCCCATAACTCTTTTTAACTCAAACTGATAAGCTTTTATATAATTACCAAATAGGTCGTTCTTGCTTGACTTTATGCTTGAATAATCTTTGAACTC
>OGCG01000371.1_pt1 | contig 28727 bp, 25 predicted proteins | sample 1570061 | NCBI WGS metagenome assembly OGCG01 (sample SAMN06268698, study PRJEB24515) | hot springs metagenome | isolation source: Joseph's Coat, Yellowstone National Park, Washington, USA | place: USA:Joseph's Coat, Yellowstone National Park, Washington, USA
GTCTGCCGCCTGGGGAGTACGGCCGCAAGGTTGAAACTTAAAGCAATTGGCGGGGGAGCACACAAGGGGTGGATGCTGCGGTTTAATTGAATTCAACGTCGTAAATATTACCGGGAGCGACGGCAGGATGAAGGTCAGACTAAAGATCTTACCTGACGAGCCGAGAGGTAGTGCATGGCGATCGTCAGCTCGTGGTGTGAACTGTCCGGTTAAGTCCGGGAACGAGCGAGACCCTTGCTACCAGTAGCGATTTGCTTAGCGATAAGCAAAGCACTCTGTTAGGACCGCCCATGTTTAAAGGGGAGGAAGGAAAGGGCGACGATTCGTCAGTATGCTCTGAATCTTCCGGGCTACACGCGGCATACAAAGGTTGGTACAATGGGATGCAATGCCGAGAGGCAAAGCAAATCCCCTAAAACCGATCTAAGTTCGGATTGAGGGTTGAAACTCACCCTCATGAAGCTGGAATCCCTAGTAATCGCTTGTCACTATCGAGCGGTGAATCTGTCCCTGCTCCTTGCACACACCGCCTGCCAAGCCACCCAAGTAAGGTCTTAGTGAGGCAGCACTTTCGGGTGCTTTCGAATTAAGATTTTGCGAGGAGGGCTAAGGCATAACAAGGTATCTGTAGGGGAACCTGCAGATAGATCACCTCAGAAAAAAAGTGTGTATTAATATTCCTCGCATTAAATCTCGAGACTGTTTTCCTTTCTTATTCTTTTTGTTGTTTTGTTTTCTGTTTCTTAATTATTTTTATTTTTTAGCTTAGCTTGTTTTTTATATTTTTATATGTTATTTTATTTTGTTTTTTATTATATATTTTTGTTTTTTTTGTTATATAGTTTGTTATATATATGTTAAATTGTAGGATAATGTAGGATAATTGATAGATATTAATTATTGCTCATAAAAAGAACCAGAATATAGAGATTCAAACAAGTGAACGAATCTGGTATCTACCGCGAGTCTCTATCTCTCTTAATCTTTCAAGAATCTCTTTTGATTTCTTTGCTTCTTTTTTATACTCTTCTAAAAAGATATTAAATTCGCTTCTTGAAATAGATCTCTTCATTAGCAGTATATCAAGTGCTTTCTCTTCAATAGAGGGGGTTATTTCAGCTAGGCCAAAATCAATTATATAGGGATTCCTATATTTATCAACTATAATATTAGCAGGTGTAAAATCGCCATGCGCAATGTTTATATTATGCAGCTTAGCAAGCTGGACTGCTACCTTTCTAATTAATTCGCTCTCAATTTTATCTTCCATTAGAATATTAAGATTTGTACCTTCTATTTTATACATCGTAATTGCATATCTGCTTATAAGAAATACAAAGGGCGCATTTATATTGTTTGATGATGCAAGAGCTATAATCCTTGCTTCATTAAGGGTTCGCTCCTTCCTAATCTTTTCATCAAGCAGCTTGTTTCTATATTCTTTTTCTATTCTTTCTTTTACAATGCACGGTGTATCAAGGAATCTGGATTCATATATGACTGCTTCAGCACCCTCTGCTATCTTCCTTCTTTCCATTTTACCATCCTATCTCAACACTATCAATGCGGTAGCGCTGGTTTATATCGCACTCATCTATAGAATATTTTATCTTGCTTTTAAACATCTTTTCCGCAACCACTGCAATCATAGCGCCGTTATCTGCATTGAGCTCGTTTGGAGCACGGTATAAGCTTGCATTGTGTTGGGCGAGCATTGAGCTGAGCATTGAGCTGAGCCTCGAGCTCTGTGCGACGCCACCACATATGATAACCGCATTTTTCTTTGTAAGAAGGAGGGCGCGCTCTGTTGCCTCGACTAGCATTGCGAATGCGGTTTCCTGAAGGGAGTATGCAACATCTTCGAGCCTGTGGGATTCAAGAGCCTTCTCTGCATAAGTAAGCAGGCCTGTGAATGTAAAATCCATACCCTTGACGGTATAGGGCATCGGGATGTATGAGCCCTTCTCAGCCGCCTTTGCGACGCTTGAGCCCCATGCGGGCTTGAGCTGAGCTGAGCGTGCGAATGCATCGAGCATGTTGCCTATACCTATATCAAATGTTTCACCATAGACATGGTAGTGCTTGAATGGCTTGTCTACAAGCGCAAGTATCTGCGAGTTTCCACCGCTGACATAAAGCACAAGCGCATCTTCGATTTTTTCAAGCGATTTTACAACCTCTATGTGTGCAAGAGAATGATTAACAGGAAAGAGGGGTTTGTTGTATTTTAATGCGAGCGTTCTAGCGGCAAGCTGTCCAATACGCAGGCATGGACCCAAGCCGGGGCCTTTTGTATAGCCTATTGCATCAATCTCATTGAAGGATAATTTGGTTTTAGATAGAGCGCGTTTGATTACATTATAAGCATTTGATGAATGAAAATCCGCAACCTTTGCTGGTATGATGCCTGATTCTATAGGGAACATTTCCTTTTCATTTGCAATTATTCTACCATCCTCGACTATCCCGACACCGAATGTATGCGCACTACTTTCAATACCGAGCACTATAGACATTTATGCACCAATTCAAAAACAATCTATAATTTTACAACAAATAAATTAAAATATTGATTAATAATCTAAATAGATAATCTAAATAGCTAATCTAAATAGCTAATTTCTTTAGCTAATTTTAATATATAATTTAAATTAACATTAATTTAAATAAATATTTTCAAATACAAAACTAAAAACTAGAATGTGGTTTTTGATGCATTTAATACTTCTGCAGCAAGATCCTCCTCTGATGATACATGTAATGAAGTATATGAAGTCTTTGAATAAATTATTGCAACGACTGCTATAAATGAAAGCAAAGCGATAAGGCCTAAATAGAGCTCGCTTGTTTTTATATATTCATAACCAAAAAACAACATCGAAGCAATACCAGAAACAAGCGTTAATTGAAGGCTTTTTTTAATATCCGCTGCAACTGCTAGAGATACAATAAGACCAAATACAACCAGGAAGACTTCAATGATCTGAACAGTAATTGGATTAAATATATTTTCAAAATAGTTGTTTAACCCCATACTCTGAAGCCTTGTTGGAAGCGTTGCAATCATATTATAATTATAATAAAGGAAGATTGCAAAAATCAAAAAGAGCGCACTTGAGGCAACAACCCTAAAACTGTTATACTTTGAAAGCTCTGCTTCTCTTATATTTGTAACCTTGTCAATATCATCAAGACAGTAATATAGACCATCCTTCTCAACTAGATCTTCATAGCAAAAAGGACGCCTGCAATAATCACATATAGCATAAGCCTGCCTCCATGGATGCCATGTACAGGTCATGTGCTCTCCAATCCTCCTAGATTCCTTGCCGCTAAGATGCTTTCTTTGCAATATTTTTTTAATCTCGGGTGAGGTTAGTTGTGTTTCATTTCCACTTGGACCACTTACAAGCTCTTCTGCACTTTCGACAGGAGCAACTTTATAGAACACGAGCTCATTACCCCCAATATTCTTTGTCTCGCGCTCAGCCTTAAATTGAGCCTCCTCATTAGCAGGTTTTTCCTCAACCTCACTAGGAGTAGGCTTAAATGAAACCTCAACCTTATTAGCTTCTGTTTTTTCTTGTGCTGCTTGAGTTGGTGCCTGCTGGGGCGCGTTTACAGAGGGCTTTGTTTGTTCCTCTTCACCCTTTTTGCTTTTCTTCTCCTTTTCTTTTTCTTCTTTCTCTTTTTCCTCCCGAGTCTTAAAAATTAATAAATCATCAGGATTCAAAGCCATTTTTAAAACCTTTTATTAGCATGTTCTATAGCTTCTCTCTTTTTCTTTTCAAAAATACCTCTGTGTTTAGCACAACTTATACAGTAATACACCTTCCTCTTCTCAAAGAAGCGTATGTCCTTCGTCCCTTCCATGCCTGTATTAAGGCTTATACCTTTTTCATATACAACAGCTTTGTTTCTAGGTATTTTTCTTCCACATGATTCGCATACAACTAGCGTTTCTTTTCCTCTCAAAATTAACACCTTTGGTTTATTTATTATAATTATGAAATTTATTGTAATTATAGATATAATTATATTAATTATATATAAATAAATTATATATATTAATTATAATGAATTTATGAATATAAAATATTAAATATAACCTCTCTTTATTTTATCTTATTTCGCTCACATTATTCTTATAAATATCCTTAATAGATTATTATATTAATTTCATTATTTAATGCATTATTTATTAAAAGATACAATATAAAAAACAATATGGTGGATATTTAACGTATTATAAGTTTATTATAAATTTATTATAAATTATAATTTTTATTGTAAAATTTATTTTAAAAATTTAAAATATTAATATTTTATATATAAGGTAAACAAGAATTAAGAAAATACAAAGAATGCAAGAAATATAAAGAGCAATATATAATATTTAATACTAATTTAGATATTTATATGTTTGTATATATAAAAAACAGCATAGAAATATAATTTATTTGTTATCAACAACCATAACAAGCTATTTATTATTTATTGTTTATTATTTATTATTTATTGAGATAAAAAATAACAATTAACAAATTAATAAAGAATCAGATCATTTAATTTTAATTATTGAATTTTTGGATTATATTATTAATATTATTATATTGGTGTCTTAATGAAATTTTATATTATATATGACAAGCAGAGTAAGGGAATACAGATATCAAATATTATAAACAAGCTTAAACATAATGCAATATTAAGTGATGAAGAATTAAGCAATGTACCAACTATTTTAAAGGATATTAATTCAAATCTAGATCAATATGACAAAATAATTATTTTAAACAGCAACCCAAAAAATATAGAAATACAAGCGAATAAACTTCAAAATGTACAAGCTACAGTATGCAAAGATCTAGATGATGCTAGAGAGATTTCAAAGTTGAATGTTAATACTATTATAATAAATTCAGATATTGATAATGAAGATTTTGAATCTCTATTAAATGCAATAATAGATATACCAAACCTTAATATAAATACAACATCTAAAGCAGTATTTAAACAGCCAAAGCCTATTTATAATAATACACAGCAAATAAAAGAGGCAAAAGCAAATACACAAATCACAAATAAAACAGATACTGAAAAAGTAAAAGTTGGGAACAAAAAAAGCAATATTGTTGAGGATATTAAAGAAAAGGGAGTATCAAAATTCTTAAAGGACGCCTTTGGGATAGAGGACTAATCCTTATATAAAATTATTATAGATTATTATAAAATCATATTAAGAAGAATTAAAAATGAATGATGCGTAAGATTTATAAATATTAATCTTCCTAATATATTTGCCAAACGGTAATAGGGGCAAGGAAACGCCTGATCCCATCCCGAACTCAGAAGCTAAGCTTGCCAACGATATTGCCTGTACTGCCTTCGGGCGGGAAAGCGTATTGCTGTTTGGCATTTTATTTAATCTTTTACTTTATTTATCTCTTTACTGATTCAGTTAATTTGAGGTTTTGAAGCCTTATTCTTATAAGTATTATTATAAGTATTATAATCTTTTAACAGTGCTTTTAAAGTTCCAGAGGTTTTTAAAGTATAAAATGCGGTTTCTTCTCTGTCTATATTTTTTATAAGTGCTAGTGAAGCGACAAGTATATCAACACCATTAAGATCTGATCGGATTACAAATCTTTTCTTATCTACCAAACCCATAAACCTCGGATTGACATTTGAATAGTTGAGCTCGCCAATAAATTTAAGCAGTTCTTGATTCAAAAATCTCCAAAATGCCGATTCATTTTTTATTTCAGATAAGGATTCAATTAAAACATAACGGATCTTATTTTTCATTAGTATCAACCAACATTGGTAAATTTTCAGACAAACTATATTTAATATATTGTTCATCGCTGCATATAAGCTTTGAAAGAGCTATAAGCTGTAATTTAGAAACCATCTGTTTTTCATCTTTAGCGAAACTCGCAAAACATATATTTATCCTCTTTGATCTTGCATAATCAAAAAGCTTTGACATTTTATAAATAAGTTTAGAACGTTCTAAACTATATGCAGATATAATGCTGCCTATTGAAAAACAGAGCATGATATTTTTTTCTTTCATATCTGATATAATCTTTTTATTGATTGTATAATCTTCAATTAGAATTGCACTAAATTTATTTTGTATAAAATATTCTAAAGTTTTAGTATCTCTGCTTATCCCAATACCAAGCGCATAACCTTTTTTCTCTTTTGAAAATTTTATATCTTTGCCTAAAATAAAGACATCTTTAAAGCCTAATCTACTTGTAAATTCTTTATCAATATTAAAATCATAAGTAATATCAAACAAATCCAAAAAAAGCACCGGATATCAAGCTTGTTCTTTATCCTTCTGATCAACACCGAAAAGCTCTTTTTCTATAACCGCTTTTATTTTATCCGCGGGATAAAGCAGTTTTATTAGCTTTGTATGCCCTCTGATTCCCTTACCCGATTCAAAGGAAACTATAAGCCCCTGCATTTCAAGCTCGGATAAATATTTTCTATACCATCTTTCACTCTTTGGCTCCCTTTTAGTACTTTCAGATAATGAACAATACCTATTATATACTTCGCCACTAAAGAGGTATGTGTCATTTCCATCAGTAAGTTTTTTATAGGTGCCACCGCTTTTTGTAAGAAGAGCTATTGCATATAGTACAATCTTTTGATGTTCTGGCAGAGTTGTTATTATTTCATATACAACCTCGTTACCTATTATTTTAACCGCCTCTTCTGCAATAGGTTTTGTAACCTTTGTCAACTTTCTTTCTTCTGCAAGCTCACCCGCTTTTGTTAAAACCTTCAATGAAAATCTAGCATCACCACCCTCCTTTGCGGCAATTGCGGCAACATAATGTATTACTTCATCATCAACAACATCTTTCTTAAAACCTTGATTAACTCTATCTTTTAATATTGCATAGAGTTCCGTTGCATAATAAGGTGAAAATACTAGCTCGGTTTCGTAAAGTGATGATAAACTTCTTGGATCAAGTTCATCTTTGAATGATACTTTATTTGAAACTCCTATTATAGTAACACCTCCCGCTTTAATATCACTGTTTATTCTAGTTAGAGTGTAAACAAGATCATCAAGGTCCTTTATTAAATCAATTTCATCAAGAACAACAACGAGTATTTTATTATCCTCTTCAACCCAATTTGTTATCTTTTCATATAAATCAACCGCACCATACCCCCTCTTTGCATATGTCGATAAATGATCGCTTATTATTTTATTTAACACTCTGTATCTTGAGTTATATATTCTGCAGTTAACATATGAGATTCTGGCTTTAATATTTGTTAGATTCTTCACTTCCTCTATAACATATTTAACACACGAGGTTTTTCCTGTTCCAGTCCTCCCATATATAAAAAGATTTCTACCTCTCTCGCCTTTTAATGCTGGCGCAATAGCACGTTCAATACTATTAATTTCATTTTCTCTATAAAGAAGAGTATGTGGTGTATAATGCGGAGAAAGTACCTCTCTATTAGCAAAAATCTGTGATTCAATAAGCAAATCGCTCAGTGACTGCATGGCAACCCCACAAAACATTATAATTTTATATAAGATATTTAATAAGATATTTATATAGGATATTAATAAATCTTTAGCTTATTTTGTTTTATTTAAATATCTAATAAACATCTAATAATTACCCTAAATTTTAAATTATTATCTTAAATTTTTTAATATTTTTAAATTCTTTAAATTATATATAAATATAATTATGCTTTATATAAATAATACTTTAAATCTTTTTTAACTTTCTATATACTACAAATATTAAATATTAATATTATAAATATTATTATTATTTTATTATTATTTTATTATTAAAACTTCTTTATATTTTTATTTTTTTATATATTTATGTTTAATAAATATTTAAGTTTAATTAATATTTAATATTTTTGAATAATTTTTTACTTATTTTTAATTTATTAATAAAATCTAGAAAGTGATTTGAAGAAAATCTTTAAAAAGATTTATAATTTAAAACTAGATTTATAATATACCAACACTTAAATATTTTTACTTAAAAAACAAAATAAAATAAATTAATGAAAATAGAAACAAAGAGGGGTTGTAGCGTAATTTGGCAGCGCAACAGGCTCCAGATATTTATATTATTTAAATGAGCCTCAGGCGATGATGAGAATCTGGAACACTAATTTAATATGAAGTTACCTGTTGATCCGGGTTCAAATCCCGGCAACCCCAAATATCAAATATTATCAATATTTATAAAAGATACAGCTTTGTGCTAGTCACTTTCTAAATCCTCAATAGAGCTACTTTTACCATAAAATAAGAGCTGGCTAGATGCACTTTCTATTTGTATCCTAGCAACATCTTGTTTTTTTCTTAACCCTGATATTACAGATTCCGCAAATTTTAGTTTTCTTGTAGAATCATATATCACTTCCATAATTTTTAAAAGCAGTTTTGCATCATTTACTTTATTATTCATTAGAAGTTCAACAATTTCTCTTTTTAATTCACCAACAACATCCATTAGCCCAAGCAGATATGGCTCTTCATTAATATTTAATTCACGCATACTTGGAATTTTCCCACTCTCTTTGATACTTAGAAAAATAGAAGCTTCAACATATTCCTGATATGCTTGTAAGCTATGATACTTAAAATCTTTATCTATTGATTTTAACTTTGAAACCTCTTTGCTTATCTTATTTATTAGATTAGCAGCATCTTTTATCTCATTGTTATGAATCATTGTTATTGCATGACCAGAATCTCTTATTATATCTCTGGATAACTTAAATATAGAATCTAAGGAATCTTGTTTATCTTCAAGATATTTTGTTATAATATCAACATCTTTATATAATTCATTGAAGTTTTTATCTTTATCATCAGCCATTTAAAGACCTTTATTTTTATTATATTTTTATTATCCTTTATTTGTATTTATTTTATATTTTTTATTTTATATTTTTTTATATCTATTTTATTATTTTAGTTTTGCAAATAATGTAATCTCTTTTCTATTATGTGGCAATCTTTTTAATTCTATATGTTTATAACAACCTGCTAGAACATCCTCTGCATCTTTTATATTTTTGTTTATATTATCATCGACAAGCTTGACAGTCATAAGCAGCAGCCCATTATCATTAAGCATTTTGCTCAATTTACATGCTTCTTCTGCACTCTTTGCTGGTGCAATATTCATATCTATTAAGAGCGCATCGACCTTTATCTTTAACTTTTCAAAATCGATTTTTTCAATTCCCTCTTTTATATGGCACAAATCAAAATCAATATCAGATAAATTTAGAGAATATAATGATTTGATAGGTATTATTTTTGTATGTTCTTTTGTATAATTATCAAAATGTTCAACTGAATCTGAAAATATTATAAATTTCTTTGATCCAGAACCAAGAAGCTCTTTATAATTAAGAAGTGCATTGTCAACTGCAATCACTTTTGCGCCTCTTGAGAGCATAACAAGACTCCAGCCACCAGGTGCTGCACCTATGTCCATAACAGTTTTAAGATTATTGATTTTAAAAAAATTTAATGCTTCTTCAAGTTTGAATTGGGCTCTGCTTATAGCGCTTTTTTTAGAGAACCTAAATTGATTTGCGTTTATTGAATCAGGAGATGGTAAAGAACCAACGAATATTCCAGGTTTGGATAGAAATAAATAAACATTGAGTAGTGGATTTTTCAAATCTACAGAATATCCCTGGCTTTCAAGAATAGTGCCAAGTTTCACTTCTATATCTTTAGCGCTATGTTCATTATGTACATTTAGATTTAATGCCTCAATCTTGAAGCTCTTATTTTTATTAAGCATGCTCTTTATAGCTTCGGCAATCTTTTCATAATCATTTATATTGCAATCAATTTTTTCTACTGGAACAATACCCTCGATAAAAGAGAACTTATGATTTGATGGAATGTTTTGATTGCATTCAAATAAAAAGAAACGGTTGGCTAGCTTAATGAATTTAGAAGTATTATCAGTAATTATAGAATCTAGTTCCGCTTTACCAAAATCAAAAAACTTTTCATCAATTATAATTATATATTTCATACTAACATCTTTACCATATCTCTTTTATTCAAAATATAGATATTAAATAGTTATTATAAATAGTTATCAAAATTATCAAAAAAGAGTTGTAGATATTTAGATATCATATAAGTAATATCTCGCATGGACTCTGCGGGAATCGAACCCGCAACCTTCCGCTCTTTTGGTCTTTGATAAAACCTTCTTTAGAAGATTTACTTGCAAAGCGGACGCTCTACCATTGAGCCAAGAGCCCTTTTAGATTAAGATGAATAAATTAAGATAGATAAAAATATGAAAGAAAAAATATAAATATATAGTAGATGGTTTTAAGAAAATATAAAAAATATGTTTTAATTTATTTTTAATTTATTTTACAATTAATTTTTATTTATTATTTGTATCTCTATTAAACTTGTTTTTATTTATTTTTATTCACTGGATCAAATACAAATTTTAACTTAAAGTAAATATAAAAATAGGAAATATTTAAAAATATTATTATGAGGTTTATTAAGAATTAGTAAGGAGTTGATAAAAGTTAATAAAAACAGAAATTAATATATAAAAATACAAACACAATTTAACTTCAAATAATTTAAAATTTAAATATCATTACAAATTGAAATTGAATTTTTAAAATTAATCTTTTGATTTATTATTATCTTTATTATTTTTATTTTATAATTTTGATTTATAATTTTTAAATGTAAATTAAATGTAAAAATATTTTAAGGTGTATCAATGGACCCAAAGAATAGTAATAGTGAAAATGAATTATTAGCGGTTTATGATAGAACCCAAGAGGAATTAGAAAAGATGCCAGTTATTAACAAAACAAAAACAGTATGCCCTGAATGCAAGCTTATTATTGATGGAATAATTTATAAAGATGGAGACAATGTAATGATAAGGAAGACATGCCCTGAGCATGGTACCTTTATAGAAAAATACTGGGAAGATTATGACTTTTATTCAAAGATGAGTACTTATGCATACAATGGAAGGGGGTTTGATAATCCAAATTACCAGACAAACGGTGAAAACTGCCCTTTTGATTGCGGAATATGTGAAAGGCATAAGAGCCATACAGGACTAGCTAATGTTGTGCTCACAAATAGATGCCATCTAAGCTGCTGGTACTGCTTCTTCTATGCAAAAGAGGGCGAGCCTATATATGAACCGAGTGTTGACGAGCTTGATAAATTATTCAGGAATTTAAGAGCGGCTAAACCAATACCAGCGAATGCACTCCAGCTCACTGGCGGCGAACCAACAATGCACCCCCAGATTGTAGAGGTTATAAGAAGGGCTAAGAAAGCCGGATTCGACCAGATCCAATTAAATACTACAGGTATAAATCTCGGCTTGAATCCCCAGCTTGCTATGGACATCAAAAATGCTGGATGCGGCACTTTATATATGAGCTGTGATGGAGTGAGCGCCAGAACAAACCCCAAAAACTACTGGGAGGTCCCGCTCGCGCTCGAGGCTAGCAGAAAGGCCAAGATAGGAATAGTGCTTGTACCTACGGTAATAAGAGGTATAAACGATCATGAGCTCGGCGCGCTTATCAACTTCGGACTTAACAATCTAGATGTTATAAGAGCTGTCAATTTCCAGCCGGTTTCGCTCGTAGGAAGAATGCCAAAAAGAGATAGAGAAAAGCAGAGGATAACAATACCAGGTGCTATAAAAGAAATAGAAAAGCAGACTAATGGAGTTATAAAGAAGGAGCATTGGTTCAGCGTTCCATATACTGGAGGTATAACGAAATTCATTGAAGCGCTTACAGGAAAGTTCCAATATGATCTTTCAATACATTTTGCATGCGGTGCGGGTACATATCTTATACTCGATAAGGATGATAGAATAATACCAATAACAGAATTTCTTGATGCCGAAGGCCTGATAAACTATTTACAAGAAACGATTACAGAAATGGAAGGTAAAGGCAGATTAATGAGAAAAGCAATAGCAGTTAAAGCGGTTATGAATATTCCAAAATTCATAGATAAAGAAAAACAACCCAAATCAATGAATCTAGGCAAGATGCTGATGAATATATTCTTGCATCACGACTTTAATTCATTGGGCGAATTCCACAATAGAACCTTATTCTTAGGAATGATGCACTTCCAGGATGAATATACTTATGATATAAACAGAGTCGAAAGATGCGATATCCATTACGCAATGCCTGATGGAGAGGTTCTCCCATTCTGTACCTTTAATGTATTCCCAGAGGTTTATAGAGATAAGATCCAGAAGCAGTATAGCATACCTGCAGATGAATGGAAGAAGAGCCATCCAAATTGGGATTATAAATCAGATAAATACATAAGGAATGTAAAAGAGCTTGAACAAAGGCCTGAATTTATAAAAACCTATCATAATATGATCGATTATTTTGCGCTTCCAGTAAACGGAGGAAAGCACGTGGCAAACTTTCCAAATATGGCAGTTATAAAAGAAGAGGCAAAGGCTTGATAATTTATTATTTTATTTTTTAGTTTAGTTAAAATAAATATTTAAAAATAAAAATTAGAATAAAAAAATTAAATAAAGCAAAAATTAAAATTTTAAATTGAAATGGTGTTGAAATGGAATCAGATAATAGTATGTCAAGTCTGCAGTATGTTGAGGAGGATGGGAAAAAATATCGAATGCCTTATAGAATGATAAAAAAGATTACTTTTGATAATTTGGATCAGAAAGAGCTTGTTGATCTTGCTCACTGCGCAAGGCTGCAATACCGCTTGCTTAATCTAGATGCAATCATAAAAGCAAAAGTAGCTTTTGTTAAGAGACATATCGAAATAATATATAACCCGATAGATGCTGAAAACAAAAAAGCAAAAATCAGCAGAGAGGATATAATCAAATTCTTAAACGAGCAGGGCATACATCCAAAACCAGAGAATATTAGTGAGGTTGATTTTGATTACTATAAAGAGTTCTACTCAAAAACTTATTTCCCGGAAAGTATAAGGCATGCGCTGCCTTATGGTTGGACTAGAGAAGAATATGAAAAACAAAAGAAAAAGAGGGGGAATGAGGAAACTGAAAAATAAGTTTATAAAAGTTTATTTTGCTTATTTTATTATTTATTTTTATTATTATTTTTTAGTTTAATTCTGGTTTTTTATTTTAGATGAAAATAATAAAAGTTTATCTTTATTTATTTTGATAGTTTAAAATACATATATATTAAAAAGAGGGCAATAATCAGTATTATTATTACATAAGTATATATTCCTAATATTTTATAGATGTTCAAGAAGAAATTCAAAACTTCATCCTGTAAACTTTCATGAACTACATATACTAAAGTAAATGTTGAAAGGGGCTCGTTTTGGTACCATGATAATTCAGTCACATTCCTATAGTTCTGTGCAAACCCAAGTGCGGGAGAATCAGGAAGTGGATAAACAGATATTACCTGAGCACCTTTTGGAAGTATAATATTCAATGTTGTATTTGGCCCTAAAACTATTCCGCTTTTTGCTGCTTCAAAATTAAATACATCTTTGTTAAAGGAGTATTTGAAAGCTCGTGGCCCGGTTATATTCATTGTTGTAACGTTTGAAACATAATAACTCATCTTTAGATAAGCCACCTTGCCGTTATCTGTTGTAATTAAAGGACCAGGTAGAAAGTTCAAGCCATACATCATACCTTTTGGATTTACTATATGCTCCGTCAAATCAGGACCTATCAACTCCTGCCAATTGCTAAGCGATAGATTTAATGCTAGTCTATCTGCTGAATACTGTGAAGTTGAGATATTGCTAACTGCAACTTTAATCACCTCTGTTACATATGCACTCGTATTTGTATTTAGTGTTACGGTTGTATTTATACCCAATACTGTATAAGAAGCATTAGTTTCAGCTAAAAGCATCATTGTAATAAAAAATAAAATTGGTAATATATTTTTAATATTCATCTCAACACACGGGATTAATTATAATTAAAAAATATTGTAATTAAAATTAAAATATAATTATTAATTATTTTATTATTATTTTATTAATTATTAACTTTGAAAGATTAATATAAAAACATTTCTTTTTACGAATTATTTTTTATATTATCTTTTATATTATTTATTAATTCTTTATTTAATATATAAAACATATATTAATATAATATTAAAGTATAATAAAATAAAAATTAGATATACCCTAAATATACCTAAAACAGATACAAATTTATATAAACCTATTTATCAAATTATTTGATTAACTTTAGTTGATTTTAGGAGTTGGTTTAATGTTTTTTTCGATCTTAGATTTTCAGCCTTATAAGATAGGAGCAAATATATGGGCATTCCAAGTAGTCAAATCAGTTGCAAGCCCTTTCCTTAATTCAATAATGCTCTATCTTGCCTCAAGCTTCTTTATTATACTACCGCTCATTGCATTATATTTTATTTATAAAAAAGACAATAATCTTTATGCTTTTGTAGCATTTGGTATTATTGCATTCGCAATAAGCGAAATTATAAAATATATTGTTCAGGAGCCAAGACCATGTAACATAAGCGAACTCTCTTGGATAAATAATGTTGCATGTGAGAGCTCATTTTCATTTCCAAGCAACCATGCAAGTGTTCTTACAGGGGTGATACCTTTTTTAAATAAATATAGAATAATACAAATTCTTTACGTTGTATGGCTTGTTCTTATATTATTTAGCAGAATTTATTTAGGCGTTCATTACTTAACAGATGTTATTGCTGGTGTTTTGCTTAGTATAATAATAAGCGCTTTTATATATAATTATAAAGATTCATTTTATTTATTAGCAAAGAAACTGAAGATTAATTTTTTCACCGATTATAAAAAGGCAACATCAAAACCGCAAAATACTTTATAAATAATAAGTTAATTAAAATATATAAAAGAAATTTAAATATTAAATAATTTTAAATAATTAAATATTAAATAATAGATAGTCTTATATTATTTATATTATTTATTGAAAATAGGTTTTATTATGAAAAAAATATATGAAGTGATTATTGTAATAGCCGCGATGATCTTTGTTTCGTTAGCCTTATGGTTCAATGCAAATTCATCAATTACCACTCCAACAAATCCTAAAAATACCACAAATCTTACAGCATACGATAATATTAAAGTAAGCAATAGTGTAATCGCTGAACTAAAAACGATTGCACTAAATAATACTCTTGCAGATAATGTTGGTAATGGAAATGTTGACTCTTTTCCACAAACAATCTCAAGCAGTAATCAATTGATAGATAATAACAAAACAGAGGTTCTTTATATTGGTGCTGATTATTGCCCATATTGTGCTGCAGTAAGATGGGGTTTGATTATTGCACTTCTGAGATTTGGTAATTTTACAAACCTTAGTTATATGACATCAAGTGCAACTGACGTTTATCCCTCAACACCCACATTCACATTTTACAACTCAAGCTATCAAAGCAGTTATTTGGCTTTTGTTCCTGTAGAGATTGCAACAAATACTGGTAAACCATTAGAAAATTTAACTATGTCAGAAAATAAAACAATACAAAAATTTGGTTATCAGGAGAGTATTCCATTTATTGATTTTGGAAATCAAAGTGTAGTTAATGGTGCAACATTTACACCACAAGCATTGGATGGCGAAAACTGGAGTATAATTATTTCACAGCTTGAAAATAGCAATTCAACAATATCAAAAGAAATAATAGGGAGTGCAAATATATTTACTGCACAGATATGCAGAATTGATGGAGGAAAACCTTCAAATATATGCGATCAAAGTTATGTCAGTATCGCTTCAAAAGCATAAAAGAAAATTAAAATTTAAAAAGGTGTATTATTGGTAGAAATAAGCGTTATAATACCTTCTTTAAATGAAGAAAAATACATTGAAAAAACGCTCAAAGCTTTTAAGGACCAGACGTTTAAAGATTTTGAGATAATTGTATCAGATAGCATGAGCACAGACAAAACAAGAGAGATAGCTAGAAAATATGCTAAGGTTGTTGCAACAAAGCTGAAAGGTATATCAAATGGTAGAAACTTTGGTGCAAAAGCTGCAAGGGGCGATATTTATGTATTTATAGATGCGGACACAATACCTGAAAGAACCTATTTAGAGGCAATTCATAATATATTTCAGGATAAAAGAATCTGCGTTGCCACCGGCCCTATAGCACCATATGGGAATGATAGCTTTTTAAATAGAATAAGCTATGCTTTTGTATCTGTTGTTCTAGTAAATATATTAATAAGGACACCTTTTAAATTTGTAATTGGATCAAACTTTGCAATAAGAAAAACAACCTTTGAAAAATTAAAAGGCTTTGATCCAAAACAAGGAACCTGCGAAGACCTTGATTTGGCAAAACGCGCAGGAAAGCTTGGCAAAATAGGATACACAAAATATGCAAAAGTTTATACGAGCACACGCCGTACCGACAAGTGGGGTAAACTACACTATGCAATCTACCATACTACAAATTATTTTAGATATTATACTAAACGTAAGGTAAAAGATAATTACGAGCATATTGTTTGATTTTTAATTTAATTTTAATTATTTAATTTAAATTATTTAAATTTTAAATTGATTGAAATGGCCAAAAGCAAAAAAGAAAAAAAACAGAATATATGGAAGCAGTTGATCAGTTTAAAACATGTAGACCAAAAAGAATATATAAAATTAATTCATAAAATAGGTTTAATCTCTTCTATAGGTTTCTTTGGAACATTTATTGTTTTCCTTATAATTGTATTAATAGGAGGAGTAAGCACGGTTATAGGAAGAATGTTGCAGGCTAATCCTTTTATCTATTTGTTAGCTTTTATATGTGTCTTCATAGGTTACATATTAAGATTTGGAAAATGGGACTACTATATGAAAACACTTGGCCTGAAAGTCCCACTTAAAAGGAGCTTTAGTGTATATTTATCTGTTTACTCTATGAATATAACACCTGGAAAGATTGGGAGAATAGTAGCGGCTTACACATTGAAAAGGATAACAAAAATAAAATTTATGAGTATTGCACCGCTTGTGATAATGGATATATTTACAGATTCTCTTGGCATGGCCATATTTGCACTAGCAATATCTATTTATGTAAATAAATTTATTATTTATGTAGTACTTGCAGATATACTCCTGCTTTTTCCATTTATATTTCTTTTAGACGATTGGTTCTTTACAATTCTTAAGAAACACTTTAAAAACATTAAGAAAGGATTAATGATATTATTTTTTATTTATGGTGATGAGTATTATTCATCACAGAGCATGCTAAATAAACCAAAAGTTTACCTTGCATCAATACTTTATTCAGTACCTTCTGCATTTCTCAATTCAATGGCGCTTTTTATAGTTCTTATTTCCTTAGGTGTTAGCGCACCAATTGCCAATAGCTTATTTACATTTGCATCATCACAGCTTTATGGTATGATATCGGCAATACCCGGAAACATGGGCGTTACCGATGGTTTTATGATTTCATCATTAGGCTCCATAATGAATATTGATTATACAACAGGTTCTGCAGCTACAATAATGACAAGATTTGCCACGTTATGGTTTGGTGTTGTTTTGGGATGGATATTTTTACTCTACACTTTTAAATACTGGAAGATTGAAAAGAAGGAGCTTTTCAAGCAGGATATTAAAAAATTAATTAAAACCAAAAAAGTATAAAATATAAATATACAAATATTAATAATAAAAAATAATATAAATATAATAAAATAAAAATTTATAAATTATTAAAAAATTTAATTTTAAAAATTATATATAAAAATATACAAAGAGTCAACAAAAAATTAAAATTAAGGTTCTTATAGATTTTGCATTATCTACCATAATCTTTATAAATATTTCACATCTAAATAAGTAAAAGAAGGAGAGCATTTCTGCTTTTCCCGTTCTTTACTGCCATAGGCAGGAGGGGTTAAAATGGAAAAGGAATTATTAGATAAGTTTAACGCTTTCGTAAATGAAAATAGAGGAAAGAGGAAGTTTACACAGAGTGTAGATCTGATTGTCAACTTTAAGGACATCGATTTCAGCAAACCTGATAATAGATTAAATATGAGTATAAAACTGCCGAAAGGAAAGGGCAGAGAAAGCAAGATTATGTTTTTTACAGATGATAAAAATGTTGCTGCAAAGGCAGAAAGCATTGGCGTAAAGGTGGTAAGCTCATCAGAAATACCAACATTGGCTAATGATAAGAAGAAGCTCAATGAACTGCTTGATTATGAGCTGCTTGCACAACCCGCGCTCATGCCTTTAATAGCAAAAGGATTAGGACAGTTTTTAGGTCCTAGAAACAAAATGCCAAAGCCGGTTGCAGGAAGCGATATAGCAAACATCATTAAAGATATGAGCAGCACAATATATATAAAGAGCAAGGGAAAATATTTGCCTACTGTGCACTGCGCGGTTGGCGTAGAAAAAATGAGCAATGAGGACCTTGCAGAGAATATAGATGAAGTTATAAATACATTCTCAAAAAAGTTTGGAAAACTTCATATTAAATCAGTATATGTCAAATTAACAATGAGCAAGCCATTGAGGTTGATATAAATTGATATAAATAAGGTGTGATTATGCTTTCAAAAGAGGATAAGAAGAAATTTGTCGAAGAAAAGGCAAAGGAAATAAAAAATTATAAAACAGTAGGTGTTTTATCAGTCAACAATATACCTGACAGATTAGTACAGCAAGCAAGGAACAAACTTGGAAAAGAGGTTAAGTTCATTACCGCTAAGAAGAGCCTTTTGAAGAGGATTCTCGAGTCTGATGAGCGAACAAAGCAGCTTGTGGACGAGCTCAACGGCACCTCGGCAATACTGCTCAGCAACGAGGACCCATTCAAGCTCATGAAGGAGTTCAAGAAGAACGAGCTAAAGCTCGCAGCCAAGCCAAACCAGATTTCCCCGTCGGATATAACAGTAACAGAGGGGGAGACAAACGTGCAGCCGGGGCAGAGCGTAACCGAGCTCAAGCAGGCGGGTATAGACGTGCAGATACAGAAGGGCAAGGTGGTAATAGCAAAGAGCAAGGTTGTTGTCAAGGCGGGTTCACTTGTTAGCCCTGCAATAGCAAAAGCGCTTAAGATTCTTGATATAACACCATTCAAGGCGGTTGTGGAGCCTAGCGGGTTTGTTTCAGATGGAGTATTATTCAAGAGAGATGTATTGAATATAACTGCAGAACAGGTTGCAGGTGATATCGCAAAAGGATTTATGTGCGCATTTGACCTATCACTTAAAGCAAAAATTGTCAATGTGTATACAGCGCCAAAGCTTATCGCACAAGCTTATAATGAGGCACTCTATCTAGGGCTCGAGCGCTCTATATACGAGCCGGGCATAGCAGAGAAGCTTGTTGAGAGGGCTTCAAGAACAGCAGCAACATTAAACAGCAATGTAAAGCAGTGATAGAAATAAATAAAAAATAAATAAATATTAAAAATATAAAAAAGAAGAAGGGTAAAAAGATAAAAACAAAATAAATAAAAACAAAATAAAAAATATAAAGAGAAAATATAAAAATGATATAAATAATATAAATAAAATCAAAGATTAAAAATAAATATTTAATTATATTAAGGTGAAAATTTATGGAATACATATATGCGGCATTGCTTCTTGATGCAGCCGGAAAAGAAATCAATGAAAAGAATCTTTTAGAGGTAGTGAAAGCGGCAGGTTTGACTCCTGATGAGGCACGGGCAAAGGCAGTAGTTTCTTCATTAAAGGATGTGAACATAAAAGATATTATAAAGAATGCACAGAGCATGCAGGTTTCTGCAGCACCGGCAGCAGCACCACAAGCCCAGGCACAGCCAAAGCAGGAGAAGAAGGAAGAAAAGAAAAGTGAAGAGGAAGCGGCTAGCGGTCTTTCAAGCTTATTCGGCTAAATCAATTTAACGATCAAACATTAAACATTAGAACAAACATTTGAATAGGCAATAGACTAGCGTTATTGTCGTGCATTTCTTTTATTTTTCTTCATTTTTTATACAGAAGTATTTTAAAAGATTTTCTTTTAAATAGGGAAAGAGAAAATAAGAATAAAATTATATGTAGGTATAGGCGGGAAAATGAAAGTTTATGTTGATAAAACCAAATGTACAGGTTGCGCGCACTGCTCTGATGTCTGCCCGGTTGCGGTTTATCAGATGAAGGAAATAGCAGAGGATCCAGATGGCTCAAAGGGTGTAATCAACAGCGATGCAACACCACCTGAACAACAATGGAAGGGCAAGAATGATCCTAATGTTTATGCGAAATGGAATAATGATGTGCAGAAGTGCCATGATCACTTCAAGAAGAAATCAGTAGCAGTAAATGGAGAAGCTTGTATATTATGTCAGGCTTGCTTAATAGAATGCGAAGGAGAATGCATAACTATAATAGATGACCAAGGTACTGAATACCATTCAATCTATAAATAATTTAATAATCTTAAAATATAATATCTATCTAAATTTTCTTTTTTTGCTTTTTTGTTTATTTATGTATTATTTTTATTTTGTTTTTATTTTTATTACTTATATTTTCTCACAATTTTTTGTTGATATTTCTTAATTCATTTTTTATTTTAATTCATTTTCATTTTATATATTATTGTTTATTTTAGTTTATTTTGATAATTATTTTTGTATTTATTTATGTCAAAAAATTATTAATGTATATAAATATATAAATTGTATTTTTGATTGCTTGATTATTTTAGAGATTTTTCAAAAATTGAAATAATACAAAAATATATAATATAAAAAAATATAATATAAAATATATATAAAAATAAAATATATTATATTAGATATCAGTTTGATAATACTTAAAGATAAATATTTCTATATAATAAATAAGGGAAAAAGGTAAGAGCGATAAAATGATTGAATATTTAACAGAACCTTTTAAAGATGAAGAAAGCCTTTCAGTGCTCAACCCCTATGTTAGAGAATGGTTTCAATCAAACTTTAAAGAGATTACACCACCCCAAAAATTCAGTTTTAAACTTATCAATGAAAAGAATAATGTATTGATAACAGCACCTACGGGCTCTGGTAAAACTATATCCGCATTTCTTACAGTTATAAGCAGGCTTTTTGACTACTCGCTGAGCGGAAAGCTTGAAAACAAAGTCTACTGTATATATGTATCGCCGCTTAGAGCGCTCAACAATGATGTAAAGAGGAACCTTGAAAAACCACTTGAAGAGATCTTTGAAATTATAAGAAAGAAAATGGGCGTTGAAATAATCAAAGAGGGAATCAAGCAGGTTACAATTGGTGTTAGAACAGGGGATACAACGCAGAAAGAGCGCCAGGCGATGCTTAAGCATCCACCACATATTTTAGTAACAACACCCGAGAGCCTTGCTATATTAATAAACTCTCCAAAATTTGTTGAAAACCTCAAAGATGTTGAGTATTTTATTATTGATGAAATTCATGAACTTGCAAATAATAAACGCGGTGTACATTTATCACTCTCAATTGAAAGATTATCCGCAATGGCAAACAAACCTTTTTCAAGGATTGGTTTGGGTGCTACTCTCTATCCGCTTGAAGAAGCGGCGAAGTTCCTTGTAGGGTATAATGGAAGTGAGCCAAACGACTGCAAGATTGTTGATGCTTCATGGAGCAAAAAGATTGATGTTAAGGTTGTAAGCCCCGTCAAGGATATGATCTATGCCAAAGATGATGAAATAGAAGATGCAATGTACAAAGAGATTGATAGGGTAATTAAAAAGAGCAAAACCTCTCTGATTTTTACAAATACAAGAAGCGGTACTGAGAGGGTTATATTTAATCTTAAGAAAAGATTTGGTTATGGCGAAGAGATTGCAGCACACCACAGCTCGCTCTCAAGAGAATCGAGACTAGAAGTTGAGGAGCTGCTTAAAAAAGGCTCCCTAAAATGCGCGGTTTCATCAACAAGCTTAGAGCTTGGCGTTGATATCGGCTCAATAGAAACGGTAATCCAGCTCGGCTCTCCTAAGAGCGTTACAAGAGCTATCCAGAGAATAGGAAGGGCGGGGCACTCTTTCAAAGAGGTTGCCAAAGGTGAATCTATAGTTGTAAATAGGGATGATTTAATTGAATGCGCTGTTATGTTCGATTCCGCGCTCAAAAAGAAGCTCGACTCTTTTGTAGTACCGCATAATGCACTCGATGTGCTCGCGCAGCATATTGTAGGAATGTCGCTTAATAAAAAATGGAATGTCGATGAAGCCTATATGCTTATCAAGCGCGCATATGCTTATCACGATCTGCAAAAAAGCGATTTTCTCGCTCTTCTTGATTATCTAGCAGGTAATTATGTTGGTTTGGAGAGTAGAAGGGTATATGGAAAAATATGGTATGATGAAAAGGAGAATATGTTTGGAAGAAGGGGCAAATATATCAATGTAATATACATGCTTAATCTCGGCACTATACCTGATGAGGTTGCAATCAATGTATTTAACGGCAATAAATGGGTTGGCAACATTGAAGAGGAATTTATGATGAAGTTAAAGCCAGGGGATATTTTCACACTTGGAGGAAAGCTCTACAAATTTGAATATTCTAAAGGAATGCGTTGCTATGTCAGCCCTTCTGATTCGAATGCACCCACAATACCTCCATGGTTCTCGGAACAGCTTCCTTTATCATATGAACTTGCAAACAACATAAGCGAATTCAGATTAGAAATGAAAAACAAGATTGAAAAATATGTTAAAGAGAAGAAGGTAAAAGCATTCAGTGCAAAAAACATTAAGAGCATACCAAAAGAGATTGATGAATTAATATCAAAGCTTCCAGTTGATGAAAATTCAAAGAGCAGTATATTTCAATACTTCTTAGAACAATACCTATTTGCAAAAGAGATACCTAATAAAAATCTACTTCTTGTTGAAGTCACACGAGATATATCTAAAGATAAATATTATGTTGTATTCCATTCTTTATTTGGAAGAAGAGTAAATGATGCAATATCAAGAGTTGTAGCAATAAAGATAGGAGAACTGACAAATAATGATATAAGCATAAGTATAAGTGATAATGGATTTGTAATTATATTCGATGAAAAGCCAGATTTTGATCAAAAACTGCTCGATCAGATAATGGATGAGCTCACGTCATCGAGCATAGCTCCGCTTTTGAAAAGAAATATAAAAAACACAGAACTTATGAGGAGGAAGTTCAGGCATGTTGCAGCACGCAGTTTTATGGTGCTTAAAAATTATAGAGGATATAAAATGTCCGTCAATAGACAGCAGGTGAGCTCGCAGATTCTTCTCAAAGCGGTAGAAGAAATGGATCCGAACTTCCCAATATTGAGGGAAACATATAGAGAGATAATGAATGATATGATGGATCTTCCAAAAGCTGAAGAGGTCCTTACAAAAATAAGGAAGGGGGAGATAAAATACAAACTAATAAAAACACCTTCACCTAGCCCGTTCTCCCATACACTCATGACATTTGGACAGGCAGATGTTATAATGATGAAGGAAAGACATAAATATCTTCAGGAGCTTCATAAATTAGTAATGAGGCGAATAAAGAAATGATGCTTACAAAAGATATAGAACTTTTAGATGGTATTCCGGTTGCATACATAAAGAGCATAGATGCACTTGTAATAGCAGATATGCATCTTGGCTATGAGGGAGTAATGGCTAAAACAACCGGTGCGGCAATACCAAAAATGAATTTAAAATATATAAAGGATACAATATCGAGCGCATTGAAGAAGCATAATGCAAAACAGCTTATAATTGATGGCGATATAAAAAATGAATTTTCAAAAGTAGATGAAGAAGAATTTAATGAACTATATGATTTCATAAATTTTGCAAAAGATTCAAAACTCTCTCTTGTTCTGATAAAGGGAAATCATGACAACTTTGTTGATAAATATAAAGAACCATTTAAACTGACTATTTATAAACAGGAGGCAAAAATCGGAGATTATCTTTTCTTCCATGGCGAGGAACTTCCAAAAATGATAGAGAAGACAAAGATGCTTATTATGGGTCATGAACATCCAGGTATAGGTATAGAAACATTAACAGGAAGTATTGAAAGAGTAAAGTGCTTCTTATTTGGAAAATATTTTAATATACCTATTTTAGTTCTACCAGCAATAAGCTACTTTGCTGGATCATCAGATATCAATATGAAACCCAAGAACGAGCTTCTGTCACCTGTTTTTAAAAGCATAAATGTTGATTCAATGCATGCGATTGCTGTAGGGTATGGAGCTACAATCGATTTTGGAAAGCTTAAAGACCTAAGATAATATGGCTCTTGCTTATCTTTATTATTTTATCTTATTATCTTAGTTTATTTTATTTTTATTATCTTGGTATTTTTATTTTATCTCTATTATATTTCTATTATTTTATTTATGTTTAAATTTATTAGAATGCACTTATACTGACTATCAAGAAGAATACGTTGATTAAAAATATTATAGACACAATTGCGGCGAACATATTCACTATTTTCTTGTTTTTTATATTTATCTTGTATATTCTCCATCCATCAAAAAAAGGCAGTGGCAGAAGGTTTATTATACCAACAGAGATATTAAATATAAAAGATAGAACAACAACAGTGAAAATAAAGTAGATTAATTGTGCTGATAAACCACTTCTTATCTTATTTGTTACTGTTATTCCAATATAACCCTTTGTTGAATTATTAATAGATATTGCATTAAATGAATAAGTTGCATTATTTGTTGTTACTGTTACTATTTTTCCTGGAAGATCATTTGCAGCAGCAATGTCAAAGCTGGAAAGATTCTTTATAGGCACATTATTCCATGCTATAATTTCCATACCAGGTTTTAGCACATTGTATGCGGGTGTATTTGGAATTGTACTTCCGATAAACACAGCATTTGAGTATATACTTGGAATAAAAAAGTAAAGCATCAAGATCATTATTACAAAAAATATTATAGATGCAAAAAGGTTTATCGCAGATCCTGCGGCAAAAATCCTTGTTTGTTTTATCGAATTTAATTTTTCTACTTCTTTTTCATCAGGCTCTACAAATGCACCTATAGGTATAACTCCAAATATCAAAAGTCCGATAGATTTTAATTTTATCTTCTCAATACGAGACAAAATACCATGTGAAAATTCGTGTATTACAAGAAGTATAATTAATGAAATCAAACCAGCAAGTAGAGGCGTATCTATTCCGGGAATTACAGGAGCAACACCAGGTACTATGCTTTGGAGCACTTCTGTCTTTGCAGCACTAGTTGTTGCGGTTAATGCACCGCCAAATGCAACCGCATCAACAACTGTTATGTAGATAAGGAGGAGCATTATATAACCTGTCAAACCTGATACGACACCAACTATTAATGTGATAATATAGAAGATTAGAGCACTAGAGAGGCCAGAACTTACATTAGAGGCACTGTTTGAAGTGCCTATTGAAGCACCTGATGTCATAGACTGCAACTGCGGTAGATTAATAAATTGAATACCTTCTGCAGTAGTTGGCAGTACAATAATCAGAATAAAGATGAGGGATATAATGCCAAATATATAATCAAATTTGCTTATCTTCTTTTTTAGTAAAGGGTATGAAAGAATGCCAAAGCCGAGCACAAGACCCCAAATTGAAAGGTGCTTCCAAAAACTGCGCCAATTTTTAGATATTTTATCTATTATATTGAGGCCTTTCTTTGTTGAAAAGAGGAAGAGACCGCTGCTCCCTTGAAAGCCGTTGATAACTCTTATAACAATTCCAATCACTAATAAAGAAACAATAGCAACAGACCACTGTAGAAGAACTCCTAGAAAAGATGAAATATATGTAAGGTATATTACAGCGAAACCTGCTACAAATAATATAATAGTTAATAAAGAACGCATGAATCTATTTCTTATGAGTGGTTTAGATTCTGTTTTATTAGATTCGGTCTTGTTAATTTTTGTTTTACTGCTATCATTATTTTTAATATTATTATTTTTCATAATCTTACTCATTAAATCCCTTTAAATTAGAAATTAAGTAATTGAATTAAGTATTGTTGATATATATTTATAAATATATAAGTAGATATTTAGTTTACGCTTGTTTAATTGTTTAATATTATAACTATTATTATAATTTATATATAATTTATAGCTTATTTATGATTTATTTATACTTTATGTATTTATAATATATTTTAATATATTTTCCAATATAATATTTTTTTAATATGATGTATTTTAATATGTAATTTTTAATGTATAATGTATATTATAAAAATACAAAAAATTTATTGATTTAATTGTATAATCTTGATTATTATTTTTATCTTTTAAATGCTTAAAAATCAAAAGGTGTTTTATTGGAAAAAGAAAGAGAACTTAAAAAAGAGATCGTTAATGAAAGCACAATGTTGAGTAGATCGTTGATGATAAATGTACTGCTGGCTATTGCTGTTGTTGTACTAGTTGTACTCTTAGCAGTGCAGATGTTAAATGAATCTAAAGCGACAAATGGAACACAGCTTGCATCTACTACCCAACATATTAATACAAGCGCATCAAATACAACCACTAGAAGTGTTAGCTATGCTTATATTGCAAATCATACTAATTTAGAATTTAATAGTACTGAATTAAGTATAATAAACAATGCACCATTAAGCTACTATGAAACTGCTGCAGAAAAGCTTCTGAACGGCACACTTACTGATCAGATTATGGTGCAGAGAAATCCACAAGGTAATGCTATAATAATAGATGGAAAGCCAACAGTTGTTTATATAGGCGCAACATCATGTCTTTATTGTGCTGAAAATAGATGGGCAATGGCTTTAGCACTTGCAAAATTTGGAAAGTTTAATTCTTTGTATACAGGATATAGTGCAATGAACGATGGTCATATACCTACAATCTTTTGGGTTCCTGCAAATATAACTACACAGAGTGGAGTATCATATGGAAGTAATTATTCAAGTAATTACATAAACTTTATAGCTGCGGATTATGAATCTCCATTAAGTGCAGGTTTTGAGATGCAGCCATTGTCATATATTATAAGCAAGGCGCCAAATGCGACATATGCAAATGCAATAATCTTTATGAATAATAGCAAGCTCTTCCAAGGAACACCATTTACATTTTGGGGTACAACATTTGTTACCGGAGCTGATGGTGTAGTCTTTGGAAATACAACACCAACATCAGCAGCAAATATAACATTAGCTTATATGACTCACCAGCAAATTCTAAATCAGTTAAAGAACTTTAATGACCAATTTGCGTGGAGTGAATATGCCGCAGCAGATGTGTATATAGCATATACTTGCCCTGCAATAAACAACAGTGCTCCTGTATGCCAGCTTCCAGGTATACAAAAACTAGAATCAATAATTGGCTAATTTATTTATTTTTTTATTTTTATTTTTCTCTTCTATTTTTATTTAATTTTATTTTGAAGATATTATAAGCATACAATTTAAAATCTATAATCTATTCCTATAAATTACCACAATATAAATTACCAGAATAAGATATAAATAAAATATAATTAATATTTATAATAAATACAATATTATAGGTGTAATGTCTAAAATAGGAACCTAACAAATTAAGAATCTTTTCTTGGACATCAAATCCAATCCTTGCGCATGGCCGCTTTCTCCCCATTGCTTACCTGATAAAATATATAATGTAAAGATTTAGAGGTGATGCAATATTTACCGATGGTGATGATATGTAAATGTCAGGATCCAAATATGAATTATATTACATTTAATTTATATAGTTTTGCATCTAATTTATATAATTGCTTATAAAATTACAATACATTCATCCAACTAATAAATTCGTGGGCTTTTGCTATGAATTCTGTAATCGCTTTTTCATAGTAGCGAAAGACACGAATAGATTGATTATAAAAGTTTATAGCGATATAAGTTTAATGATGAAGTATAAGATATATTTATAATGAAGTAAAAAAGATGATAAAATGGATATTAATCCCATTATTCCCGCGAATTTTGAAGAGAAATTAAAAACATATCTTAGGACAGTATTTGAAAAAAAAGGTGAAATAAATAAACGCAATTATTTTGTTAATGAAGTTCTAGTTAAATGGTTTAACATAGATCCAGAACTAATAGAATTTGAAGAAAATCACCGCGATTTATTTGTTTCTGGTGTACTCTTTGAAACTAAAACTTATTTAAATGAACAAAAAAGAAAAGAAGCTTTTGAAGAGCTTAAAGATTATATAAAGACGAGTAACAAGCGCGAAGATATTATTAAAGCCGTTATAAGCGATTTTATACAGTTCGAAATCTATGACCCAAAAGATGTAGAGAATTACACTGAAAAGGAATATGAAAATATATTTAAAATGTGCAAAGAATCTTTTAGTTTGAATAATGGGGGCATTACACCTGAAAAGCATTTTCAAAATCTTTATAAGTTGTTATATTATCACAATCAATTGTTACCGATACGTGAAAGAGTAATTATTCCTAAACTTGTAGATTTCATTAACCGACTTTCTAAGCAAGCAGATGAAATAACAACCAATAATATTAAGTTTAAAGCTTGGGTTACGTATCTGTCTGTTGCATTAGGTAGTGAAAAGGAAGCAAATATAGACCTATTTAAAAAGTATGTAATCTTATATTACAT
>OGCG01000378.1_pt1 | contig 28383 bp, 31 predicted proteins | sample 1570061 | NCBI WGS metagenome assembly OGCG01 (sample SAMN06268698, study PRJEB24515) | hot springs metagenome | isolation source: Joseph's Coat, Yellowstone National Park, Washington, USA | place: USA:Joseph's Coat, Yellowstone National Park, Washington, USA
CGCGACGACTATCCGAACACCGACCCTGCACTCGGTCAGATCAATTATGTGCTGAAGTTGGAAGGGGATCAGTTGGTGCTTCGTGAACAAAAGAGAGAGGAGATGCCCCCGGACTTGGCAGCCCTATTCGAGGATCAGGGACAGCCGTGAGCAGCGGAGGGGACATCCTAGAAGTTGCCATCTGGAGGGGCGATAGCTCCGGAGGCCGCTTTCAGGTCTATTCGATTGAAGCCCATGAAGGCGAAGTCGTCTTGGATTTAATCCACCGCATCCAAGCCACTCAGGCACCTGACTTGGCGGTGCGGTGGAACTGCAAGGCAGGCAAGTGCGGCTCATGCAGCGCCGAAATCAACGGTCGCCCCAGGCTCATGTGCATGACAAGGATAAGCAGCCTGCCACAGCACGAAGTGATCAAAGTGGCCCCAATGCGCACCTTCCCGATAGTGCGCGACCTGGTGACGGACGTCTCTTTCAACTACGAGGTCGCGAAGCGCATCCCTCCATTCAAACCCCGACCGAGGGAAGCCGACGGGACGTATCGAATCTCCCAAGGCGACATAGAAAGGGTACAGGAGTTCCACCGCTGCATTGAGTGCTTCTTGTGCCAGGACGTCTGCCACGTGATCCGGGATCATGAAGAGAACAAGCCACGATACGCGGGGCCCCGCTTCTTCGTCCGGCTCGCTGAGCTCGAGATGCACCCGCTCGACACAGATGACCGCACCAAGGCGGCAAGAGAGATCTTTGGGATCGGTCTTTGCAACATCACCAAGTGCTGTACCGAAGTGTGCCCGGCCGAGATCCACATCACGGACAATGCCATCATTCCTCTAAAGGAGAGGGTCGTGGACTCCTCCTACGACCCCTTGTTCTGGTTGGGGAGGAAGATCAAACGACGCGGCAGGGGGAGAGAACATGACGGCTGAGCAAATTCAGTCGTTCTCATGGGACTTCTTTTTCGCCAAGCTTTCTCAAGCAGCCCAGGGGATCCTCGTCGACCAGAGCTCCTTTGAGCAGCTGTCGATAGGGGTTGAGGTGGCAGGAGGACCCCGCTGGACTCTGTTGCTCAAAGACCACAGGCTGGAAGTCCTAAGGGGCCCCACTGAGCAAGCTGACCTCATAATCAAGCTGGACGAGGCTACAGCGGAGTTGCTCGCCACTGGCAAGCTGTCGGTTCTCGAGGCTCTCGGGCGAGGCCTGGTCAAGGTCGGAGGCAGGATCGACCTGCTCGGTCAAGCGGATGAAACGCTGAGCTCGCTCCAGCGTTCTCTGGCAGACCGCCTCACCTAGATGCCCGATATCGAAGCGCGCCTAGGAAGAAGTGGGCTTTCTTGCTAAAGGCGAGCTCACCGAATAGTGCAAGGCGCAGCGTCGCGAGGTAGCCTTTTTGGTAGAGAGAGCTGGCTCGGCAACGAACCAGCGGAGGCTTCTAGGAGGTCCAAAGAGTGAGCGCAGTCATTGATGATCACGTCTTGGCGCACTACAGAGCCCTTCTGGACGCCGAGGATGCGGCCTTCGACGAACTCGAGCATTCCTACGAGGAGGGACGTCGCGACCGCTTCGAGTCCGACCTCGTCGCCTGGCAGCACGCGATCACCGAGAAACTGCGCTTCCTTCGAGATCTGGGGCTAGGACCGGACGGCTCAGCCATATAGCAACTGAGCCATACAGCCAGAGTCGCCACCAGGCAAGCTGGACTAGCTCCTCTAGAGCCCTTGCGCCTTTGGCGGCAAGGGGCGCAAGGGCTCTAGGTGCTTGCCAAGCCCGAGGAAACAAAACTCCCCACATCGAAACGGATCGTCCGTCGCCAAGAGGTTGTCCCCGCAATAGATCCAACGCCAAAAGGCACCCAAGCTTGGGTGCCTTTTGGATCGAGCCAACCTAAGAGCAAAGCGACCGGGTCTCTGGCCACCCCTCGGAAAACTTAGGGCGGCCTCTAGGGACCAGAGCGCAAGGCCGGTGTCGTGGGTAGAAGCGGACCAATCAGAAGGAGATGAACTGCAGAAGACGCCGAGCGGCTCGCAAGAGGCCTCTGGCTCCCTAGACCGGCGACGCCGGCATTGCGTGGGGGGCTAGGGCATATGACGGCCTGAGGCCCCCAAGTCCCCTCCCCGGAAATAGCGCCTCAAACAAGCCCAACCTTCTCGATCCAAATGGCCGAATAAGCCAAGCGATGAGTCCCATAACCCTTCTCGTTCTGGGCCCTCTTCGGAACGATTCCAGTTTGCAGGCCTGAACTTGGAGCGGACTTGGAAAGAGCTTACGCCAAGCTTGTAGTCGGGGGCATCCGAGTCCTAAAGCAAGCCCAGCGCAATCGCCTCCTGGCGCTCTGCCTCGAGCTCGGCCACACTGGCTCGGATCTTCTCCCAGGCAAAGTCGCTATGTTCCAAGCCTTCTACCACTGAGGCTGACTTGCCATCCGAGCGCACTGGGAAGCCACAGACCAAGCCTTGCGGCACCCCGTATTCGCCCTTGCTCACCAAAGCCACAGAGGTCCAGTCGTCTGATGAGGTCTGGCCCACAAGCGCAGAGACGGTCCCCACTATGGCGTTGGCCGCGGAGGCAGCAGACGAGGCACCCCTTTTTGCTATCACCGCAGCCCCACGGCGCTGGACGGTCGTGAGGAACTCGGTTTCCAGCCACTCCCTCTCCAGTACCTCGGGAGCTGGCCTCCCTTTGATCTCGGCATGGAAGAAATCGGGGAACTGGGTGATCGAATGGTTGCCCCAAACGGCCATCTTCTTAACCTCTCCCACATCGACCCCTGCCTTGCGTGCAAGCAGCGATACGGCACGGTTGTGGTCGAGCCTGGTCATCGCGAAGAAACGCTCGGCTGGTACGTCAGGTGCAGAGGCCTTGGCGATGAGGCAGTTGGTGTTGCATGGGTTCCCCACCACTAGTACGCGAACATCGCCGGCCGCGTGCTCCTGAATGGCTCGCCCCTGTGGCCTGAAGATCTGTCCGTTTACACCAAGAAGCTCGGATCGTTCCATGCCCGCCTTGCGAGGCACCGAGCCTATGAGTATTGCCCACGAGACACCCTCAAAGGCAACGGAGGGATCGGAGGTGAGCTCCATACCGGCGAGGGAAGCGAAGGCGCAGTCCTCGAGCTCCATGGCCACTCCCTCGAGAGCCCCCATGGCAGCCTCAACCTCCAGCATTCGAAGCACAACTGGCTGATCGGCGCCGAAGACTTCTCCGGAGGCGATTCGGAACACCAGCGCGTAGCCGATCTGGCCTGCGGCACCAGTCACTGCAACAGATATGGGCGTCGCCTTAGCGCTCATCATCACAACCTCTCCACAATTGCTTGGGCGAACTCGCTCGTCTTCACTTCGCGGGCGCCTTCCATCTGACGAGCGAAGTCATAAGTCACGATCTTCTCCGCAATCGTGGCCTCGAGAGCCTTCACGATGTCGGCCGCCACTTCACGCCAGCCCAGGTGCTCGAACATCATTACCCCAGAGAGGATCACCGAGCTGGGATTGACTACGTTCCTGCCGGCGTAGCGGGGGGCGGTGCCGTGGGTCGCCTCGAAAACCCCGTGACCAGTGACATAGTTGATGTTTCCGCCCGGAGCGATCCCGATTCCTCCGACTTGGGCAGCCAAAGCATCAGAGAGGTAATCCCCATTCAGGTTCGTCGTGGCTATCACATCGAACTCATCGGGCCTGAGAAGGGTCTGCTGGAAGCAGATGTCAGCGATGACGTCCTTTACCAGAAGCTTGTCGCCGGACTGGCCACGGCAGTCATCCCAGCCAACTGCCACCTCGGCGAACTCCTCTCGCACGAGCTCATATCCCCAGTTACGGAAAGCGCCCTCGGTAAACTTCTGGATGTTGCCCTTGTGCACCAGAGTCACGCTTCTGCGTCCCCGATCGAGGGCATATCTAATCGCCGCCCGTATCAAGCGCTTGGAACCGGTCTCGGACACGGGCTTTATGCCGATACCGGAATCCTGACGGATCTCCCAGCCAAAGTCCTTCCGCAGAGCCTCTATCAGGCGCCTGGCCTCCTCGGAGCCACTAGCAACCTCGAAGCCGGCATAGACATCCTCCGTGTTCTCCCGGAAAATGACTACGTCCAGCTTCTCTGGATGGCGCACCGGGGAAGGCACTCCCTTGAACCACCTGACCGGCCTCAGGCAGACATAGAGATCGAGCAGTTGGCGCAGCGCAACATTGAGGGACCTGATCCCCTCGCCTACCGGGGTCGTAAGGGGACCTTTTATCCCGATCAGATACTCCGAGAAGGCCTGCACTGTCTCGGGCGGCAACCACGAGCCGGTCTGACGGAAAGCCTTCTCCCCGGCAAGTACCTCCTTCCAGGCAACGCGTTTGGAGTGTTTGGCAGCCGCGGCATCGAAAACGGCTTGGGCAGCGGGCCAAATATCTACGCCAATGCCGTCACCCTCAATGTAGGGAATGATGGGCTCGTCGGGAACACGAAGCTCCCCGCCCTCGGACATCGTTATCTTTTCGGCCATAGGAGTTGAGCCTATTCGTAGTTGAAACCGGGCTTTTCTAATGCCTGAAGTGGCGGCGAGATGAGAAATAAAGGCTCACCCCTAGCTTCTTTGCGCTTGAGATCACCTCGCCGTCCCTGATCGACCCCGCTGGGGCCACGGCCGCGACCACGCCAGCCGCAGCCAGGCACTCCAGGCCGTCCGGGAAGGGAAAGAAGCCATCGCTTGCCGCCACCGCTCCGGTGGAACGCTCCCCTGCTCGGCTCGTCGCGAGCCGAGCAGCCTCCACTCGAGCAGGCTGACCGGAGCCCACCCCGACCACTTGGCCAGACCTAGCCAGGACCACCGCGTTGGATAGGCTGCGCGCGGCTACTCGCCAGGCCAAATCCAAGTCAGCCAGACCCTCGGCATCTAGGGCGGGACCGGCCACGAGCTGCCAGTCAGAAGGGCCATCCAGCATTCCATCAGCACTCTGGAGCAGCACGGCGCCCGCGACGACCCTCGCCTCGAGCCTGGGCCGCGGGCCCGCTCCCGCCTCCAGGAGTCGCGTAGCCTTACGCCTAGCCGAAAGCGTATGCAACGCCTCCTCGCTGAAACCATGGGCCACAACCACGTCCAGCTGAGGTCCGCCAGCAATGGCCATCGCAGCCTGCAGGTCCACAAAACCAGCTACACCGAGAACCCCCCCGAAGGCAGAGAGGGGATCGCCCTCTAGAGCGAGTCGGGCCGCCTCGGCCACCGAGGCGGCCGTCGCCGCCCCGCATGGGCTCGCATGCTTGACGACCACCGCGGCGGGATCGCCTCCGCCAATCTCCACTGCCAGCTGCCAGGCTGCCTCGGCATCCAACACGTTGCAGTAAGAAAGGGGTTTTCCCCCCAGTAGGCGAGCCTCGCTCCAGCCGCCACACTGGCGCGATGCCCGATACAGGGCGGCTCTTTGGTGGGGATTTTCCCCGTAGCGCAGCTCTTCGAGCTTGGACAATGAGATCGAGACCATCTCGGGAAGCTCGGCATCCTCCCCTGCCAGCCAAGCGCTGACCTCGGCATCGTAGGATGAGGTCAGCGAGAATGCCTTGGCGGCCAGCCTCCTGCGAGAGGCCTCTTCGAGCTGACCTCGTGCGCGGATCTCGTCAAGCACCCATCCGTAGTCCTCGGGATCTACCAAGACCACGACATGTTGATGAGCCTTGGCCGCGGCTCGCACAATCATCGGGCCGCCAATGTCGATCATCTCCGCGCTCGGGGATTCCGCAAATGGCTTGAAGTTGCATACAACGAGGTCAATCGGCTCGACACCCAACTCTGCTAGTTGCGCCAGATGTCGAGGCCGATTCCGATCGGCCAGAATGGCCGCTGCAATCAGCGGATGAATGGTCTTCACCCTGCCCTCGAGAAGCACGTCAAAGCCGGTTATCTGTTCCACTCCGGTGACCTTGACGCCCGCACGCTCCAGGACATCTCGGGTGCCGGGGGTCGCGAGCAGTTCCACCCCGAGCACAGAAAGGCCCTTCGCGAACTCCTCGATCCCCCTGCGATCCGTTACTGAAACGAGGGCCCTCAAGACTCATTACCTCGCCGTGTGCAACTGAGCTCGTTGCCAGCCAAAGCGCTCCTCCAAGAAATCCGATATCACCTGGGGATATAGAACTCGCTCTACGGCCTTGATCCTCTCGTGGAGGCTCTCCTCGGTGTCTCCTGGGACCACCTCCACTGTGGCCTGAGCAAGGATCGGCCCAGCATCCACCTCGGGCGTGGCCAAGTGCACCGTACAACCGGTCATCTTCACGTTCGCCTCGAGCGCCCTACGCACCGCGTTCCACCCCCGAAAGTTCGGAAGCAACGCAGGATGGGTGTTTAGAACCGGCCCGTGGAAACGGCCAAAGAAGCTCTCGTCTAGGACCGTCGCGAAACCCGCCATTGCCACCACCATGATGCCCTTGGCCACCAGGAGGTCTGCTAGCGCCTCGGAGTACCGGCGGCGGTCGAACGCCTCACCCCGCCCAAAGCCAGCGCGATCCAGCATGGCTGCCTCGAGCCCCGCTGCTTGCGCCACCTCGAGGGCTCGACAGGGCCGATCGACCACTACGAGGCTCAAAGGAAGGCCGCTCGCACAAAGAGCCTCTAGTATGGTGCCCTTCCCGGAAGCAAGCACCCCCAGCGAGACGCCAGTCGGGCTCACAGCTCAGCTACCGCAGCAACTACCACAGCCGCAGCTTCGCTCGGATTCTCCGCCACCTTGACCCCCGCCTGGCGAAGGGCAGCCATCTTTGCCTGAGCGGTACCCGACGACCCCGAGACTATGGCTCCTGCGTGGCCCATTCTTCGGCCTGGGGGAGCCGTGACCCCGGCAATGTAGGCTACGACTGGCTTGGTCATCGAGCTGGCTATGAATTCGGCTGCTCGCTCCTCCTCCTCGCCTCCGATCTCTCCGATCAGAAGCACCGCCTCGGTCTCCGGATCCTTCTCAAAAGCAGACAGGCAGTCCACGAAACTGGTTCCGGGAAAGGGATCGCCGCCAATGCCCACGCAGGTGGTCTGTCCCACTCCCGAGAGGGTCAACTCGTGGAGGGCTTGGTAGGTGAGGGTCCCAGAGCGCGAGACGATCCCCACTGGCCCGCCCGGAAGGGCGATCTCGCCGGCAGTGATCCCTATGTTGCAGCGTCCTGGAGAGATGATCCCTGGACAGTTCGGACCAATCAGGCGGGTCCCGGAGTACTCAGAGTGAAGCTTCCGCCACAGTCGAGCCTCGTCGTGAGCCGGAATTCCCTCTGTTATGCACACTATGAGTCCGATGCCAGCTTCAGCCGCCTCCATGATGGCATCCGGCGCGCTAGCCGGAGGAACCACGACGAGGCTCGCATTGGCCCCCGTTGCCTCCTTGGCCTCGACGACTGTGTCGAAGACTGGTATGCCCTCGACGTCTTGGCCCCCCTTGCCAGCCCGAACGCCTGCTACGACCTGAGTCCCATATGCCCTGTTGCGCAAGGCGTGGAAGCGCCCCTGAGAACCGGTCAGTCCCTGCACCAAGACCCTGGTGGTCTCATCCGCGAAGATCGCCACCTCTCCTCCTAGCCTGCCAAGGCCACTGCGGTCCGAGCCGCCTCAAGCATGGTCGGGGCCAGTCTCAGCCTTTCGGACAGCACCGGCTCGATCATCCGACGAGCCTGGTCGGCATTGGTGCCGTCCAGGCGAAGCACCAGCGGAGAGCGCAACGAGACCTTCTCCAGCGCCTCCAATATCCCTGCCGCCACCTCGTCGCAGCGGGTTATCCCACCGAAGATGTTTACGAGGATCGCCCTCACGCTGGGATCCGAGTCGACTACCTCGAGGGCTGCGGTCATCACTTGTGCAGAGGCTCCGCCTCCCACGTCTAAGAAGTTTGCAGCCCTGCCGCCAACTTGCGCCACCACGTCCAAGGTGGCCATGGCCAGCCCGGCGCCATTCGCCACTATCCCAACCGTGCCCTCGAGCCCTATGTAGTTGAGGCCCCGCTGGCGAGCAGCCAACTCCCTCGGGTCCATCTCGCCAGGAAGCTCGAAGTCTGCCCACTCGGGGTGGCGGAAGGAGGCGTTGTCGTCCAAGATAACCTTCGCATCCATGGCTAGGACCCTTCCGCCTGGCAACACCCCCAAGGGGTTCACCTCAACCAGATCGCAGTCGCCCTCCACGAAGCAGGCATAAAGCCGCTCCACCACCTCCCAGGCTTCCCCCGCCACTCCTGCTTCTTGCATCAATGACCTGGCATCGGCCTCGCCGAAGCCGCCATTTGGATCCAAGCGACGGGTGATCACTGCCTTGGGATCCTGCCTGGCCACCTCTTCTATGTCCATGCCGCCGGGGGCTGCCGCCATGGCCAGGTAGCCTCGACCGCTTCGATCGAGCGTGAAGCTTACGTAGTGCTCCTTGGCACCCCTCAAGGCCTTCTCCACCCACAGCCTCTTGGTCACGTGGCCTCTGATCGACAGTCCTAGGATCTCAGACGCTGCAACAGCCACTTCCTCTTCGCTGCCAGCAAGGCGAATGCCCCCAGCCTTGCCCCTGCCCCCCGTCCTCACCTGCGCCTTGACAACTACTGGCAAGCCCAAGCTTCGAGCAGCCTGCAGCGCGTCTTCCTCGCTCAAACAAAGTCGACCCTCGGGAACTGGCACGCCCCACCGGGACAGATACTGCTTGCCTTGGTACTCGAGTAGATCCAATCGACGAAGACCTCCTCTATTCGGCCGGTCCCGTGGCCTATTTGCCGACTTCCGGCGAATCCGGCTTCTTGAGCGACCCTAGCTCTCTGCAACTCCCAAACTAGGGCACTCAACCGATGGCGCCAACAAGGGCCGGTTCGCGCTCGACCGGTTCAAAGCGGCCTCGTCCGACGAAGTCGCTTGAGCGGTGCCCAAGCCAACGCCAGCCGCTTCTGGCCCACCGAGGAGAAGTTGACCACAGCCTCGGCGTGCTCTCCTTCTCCGCTCACCTGGATCACGACCCCTTCGCCCCACTTTGCGTGGACCACGTCCTCCCCGACTGCCAGTCCAGCCAGCTCTGCCCCAAAGCCTGGCGGATGCGGCCTGTTGCGCTCCCTGGCTCTACGCACCAGCTCGGAGCGCTCGTAGGCAACCCATCTTTCGACATCGCTCCAAGCAGATGGCCGGGCGAGCTCCTTTGCGCCCATCTCGGCAACAAAGCGGCTGCGCAGGGTCTGCTGCGACGACCCCCAAAGAGCTCTCCTGCGAGCCGCAGAGGTATAAAGGCGCTCCTTGGCCCTGGTCACGCCAACGTAGGCGAGGCGGCGCTCCTCCTCTAGGGCTTCAGGGTCGTCCAGCGACCTCTGGTGGGGAAGAAGCCCCTCCTCCAGCCCAACCAAGAAGACCACAGGGAACTCGAGCCCCTTCGCCAGATGCAAAGTCATCAAAGTCACCTTCGAGCTGCCCCACTCTTGTTCGTCCAGATCGGAAGTTAGCGAAACCGAGGCGAGGAACTCCTCTAACGAACCGTAAGAAGAGGCGTGCCCGATCAACTCCTCTAGGTTCTCCCGGCGCCCTGCGGCGATGGTCGGATCGTCGGCGGCGAGCTCTGAGAGGTAGCCGCTGCGCTCCAGTGCCTCTGAAGCCAAATCCGCAACCGAGAGCTGGCCCACCTGGGCCCTGAGCTCCTCTAGGACCTCTAAGAACCCAGCCAGGGCGGCCTCGACTCGCCCAGAGATCCCCGGCACCTCCCCCTTTGCCGCCATGACCACTGCCTCACCGAGGGGAACCCCCACAGCCGCGCCGTGCGCCGCTATGCGCTCTAAGCTCGCCTCCCCTACTCCTCGGCGCGGTGCCGAGATGGCCCGCCTCAGGCTCGCTTCGTCGTCTTGGTTTACGATGAGGCGAAGCCAGCTAAGGAGGTCCCGGACCTCCTTGCGCTCATAGAAACGCACCGCACCGACCACTCGATAGGGGATGCGCCTCGCCACCAGCTGCTCTTCGAGAGAGCGGCTCTGGGCATTCACCCTGTAGAAGACCGCGATGTCGCCGAAACTGTATCCGAGTTCGCCTGCCAGGTCACCAATGCGTCCCGCTACCCAGGCGGCCTCCTCCCGGTCGTCTTCCGCCTCGAAGTAGACCACCTCCTCGCCTCCGCCCTTCCGGCTCCAGAGCCGCTTGGGGATGCGGTGGCGGTTATGGGCAATTAGCGCATTTGCGGCATCCAGGATCGACTGCGAGGAACGATAGTTCTCTTCCAAGAGGATCACCCTGGCGTCAGGAAACATCCGCTCGAATTCGGCTATGTTGCGCTGGTCGGCTCCCCTGAACCCATAGACGCTTTGATCCGAGTCCCCGACCGCAAAGAGGTTACGATACTGCGCAGCCAGACGGGCAAGGAGCCGAGCCTGGACATAGTTGGTGTCCTGATACTCGTCGACGAGGACGTGGTGGAATCGCTCCTGATACCGAGCGGCGAGTTCTGGAAAGTTCGCCAGGAGCTTCTCCGTGAGGACCAAGAGGTCATCGAAGTCCATGGCATTGGCCAAGAGCATCCGAGCCTGATAGGACCTATAAAGCCCCGCCAGGATCCTCTCCCTGGCACCAACAGCTGCCTCTTCCATATCATCTGGAGATACGAGGCGGTTCTTCGCCGAGCTGATGGCCGCCGCCACCGACCTGGCAGAAAATCTCTTGGAGTCCAGGCCAGCGTCCCGGATCACGCTCGAGACGATTCGAGTAGCGTCGTCTTGGTCGTAGATGGAAAAGCCCGAGCGGTAGCCGAGAAGCTCGCCGTGGCGCCTAAGAATCCTGGCGCAGGCGGCATGGAAAGTGGATATCCACATGTCCCTGGCCACCTCACCCACCAAACCGAGGATGCGCCCGCGCATCTCATCGGCGGCCTTGTTGGTGAAGGTGATGGCAAGCAGATTCTCGGGCGATACATCCCGCCTGCCTACCAGGTAGGCGGCCCTGTGGGTGAGCACCCGGGTCTTGCCCGAGCCCGCGCCCGCCACCACCAGGCAGGGACCCTCCCCATGTGTCACGGCCTCCCTTTGGGCGTCGTTCAGTCGGCCAAGGAGCAGATCTTCTTCCACTGAGAGCTACCCGTCACTCCCACTCAATGGTGCCAGGGGGCTTGGGCGTGATGTCGTAGACCACCCGGTTCACGCCGGCAACTTCGTTCACGATCCTGGCGCTGACTCGCTCGAGGAGCTCCCAGGGCAGGCGTGCAAAGTCGGCGGTCATGGCATCCTGGCTGTGCACCGCCCTGATCACCACTGGATGCGCGTAGGTGCGCCGGTCACCCTGCACACCTACGCTGCGCAGACCGAGCAGGACGCAGAAAGCCTGCCAGAGTGCGCGTTCTAATCCCGCAGCCGCCACCTCCTCCGCGAGTATGGCGTCTGCGGCCCGCACCATCTCTATCCGGTCCCGACTCACCTCACCGACTATCCTCACCGCAAGCCCAGGACCAGGAAATGGCTGGCGCCAAACCAGGCTTGGTGGCAGGCCCAGCTCTTCTCCGACCGCGCGCACCTCGTCCTTGAACAGATAGCGCAGCGGTTCCACCAATTCCAGCTTCATGTCCTCGGGCAAGGCCCCTACATTGTGGTGACTCTTGATCCGAGCGGCCTTGCCTCCGCCGGACTCGACCACATCGGAATAGAGGGTGCCCTGTATAAGGTGCGTGGCATCGGGGTGCTCGGCAGCGACCTCCTCGAAGATCCGAATGAACGTCTCGCCAATGACCTTCCGCTTGGCCTCTGGATCGACCAAGCCGGCAAGACCGGCCAGGAAGCGTTCGGCCGCCTCGACGTATATGAGCTCCGCTCCAAAGTTCTCCCGGAAGGCCTCCCTAACTGCCTCCCCCTCGCCCTTGCGCATCAGACCAGTGTCGACGAAGACACAAGTCAGGCGATCGCCAAGTGCCCTGATCCCGACCGCCGCAGCCACTGCGGAGTCCACCCCGCCAGAGAGCGCACATATCGCCCGACCGCTTCCCACCACCCGGCGCACCTCATCTATGGCCAAAGAGACCATCTGAGAGCGATTCCAAGACCTCGTGGCACCGCATACGTCGAAGAGGAACCGCTCAAGCAGGGCTTTGCCCTTGGGGGTGTGGGAGACCTCGGGGTGGAACTGGACGCCAAAACGTCCATTTGCCAAATCCTCAAACGCCGCGACCACCACCTCCTCTGCCGAGGCCGTGACCACGGCCCCGCTCGGAGGCGAGACGATCTCATCCGAGTGGCTCATCCAGACTTCCTCCTCCTCCCCGAAGTCGGCAAGGAGGATCGATGCGGAGCGAACCTGGAGACGCGCTGGCCCATACTGGGCCCTTGCGCTCTGGGCCACCTCTCCTCCAAGGCGGGCAGCCATCAACTGCGCGCCGTAACAGATGCCCAGGACCGGAACGCCAGCATCCCACAATGCCGGGTCCACATCCAGCGCCCCAGCGGAGACCACCGAGTCCGGACCCCCCGAAAGGATCACCCCCACCGGGGCGGCGGCTGCCACCTCCTCCCAGGGAACGTCATGCGGAAAGATCTGGGAAAACACCCCGCACTCGCGGACTCGGCGCGCAATTAGCTGGGCGTATTGACCCCCGAAGTCGAGTACCGCGATGCCCCTTCGGGGCAGCTCTGCGCTCAACGCCCCATCCCCACCCCCTGCGCGCGCTGCAGAGCCTTCCCTTCGGTCTGCAGTGCGGGGGCCACCATCACCTCAGCCTTCTGGAATTCCTTCAAGGTCTCGAAGCCGCAAAGCGCCATCGCCGACCGGAGCGCGCCCGCCAAATTGGTACGACCATCGGTGTCGTGCGCCGGCCCCACGAGAATCTCCTTCAGGGACCCCCTCGTCTCCACGGCAACCCTTGTTCCGCGAGGCAATGTCGGATGGAACGTGGCCATTCCCCAATGAAATCCCCTGCCGGGCGCCTCCTTTGCCGCCGCCAGCGGCGAGCCCAGCATGACTGCGTCGGCTCCACACGCTATGGCCTTGGCTATGTCGCCTCCCTTGGACATCCCTCCGTCTGCGATGACATGGCAGTAAACGCCAGTCTCGTCCAGGTGGGCCATGCGGGCTGCGGCCGCGTCTGCAATGGCCGTCGCCTGGGGAACGCCGACCCCGAGGACCCCCCTCGTAGTGCAGGCATTGCCGGGCCCCACCCCCACGAGCACCCCAACTGCACCAGTCCTCATGAGATGCAGAGCCGCCTGGTAGGAGGCACATCCCCCTACGATCACCGGGATCTCCAATTCGCGGACCAACCGCTTCAGGTTGAGAGGCTCGTCCTTCTTGGAGACATGCTCCGCGGAGACCACCGTTCCTTGGATCACGAGCAGATCCAGTTCACCGGCCAAGATGGCGGGGAGGAGCTGACGAGTGCGCTGCGGCGTCACCGAGGCTGCCGAGACAACCCCAGATGCCCTGATCTCCTTTATCCTGGCCGTCACCAGCTCTGGCTTTATCGGCTCGGAGTAGATCTCCTGCATCCTGGCAGTCACTTTGTCTGCTGGGAGCTGGGCAATCTCCTCGAAATAGGGTTCGGGGTCCTCGTAGCGCGTCCAAAGCCCCTCCAAGTTGAGCACACCGACCCCGCCCAGCTGGCCCATGAGTGTGCACGTCGCCGGGCTCGACACCCCATCCATCGCCGCCGCCATGAATGGAAGCTCGAATCTGAACGCGTCTATTTCCCAGCTGATGTCTACGTCTTCTGGGTCCCGAGTCCGCCGGCTAGGAACGATCGCGATGTCGTCCAAGCTGTAGGCTCGCCTGCCCTGCTTGCCCATACCAATGTCGACCTCGGCCACCACGCCTCCTAGAGCCCATGGAGCAGTTGCGGTAGTCCCGCGCCAACTTGACTTACGTCCAAACTACCCCCCGGAACAACCCCCCTCCGTACCAGAACCGTCGGGTTCACCAGAACCAGCCCTCTATAGGCGCGGAGGAGCAAGCCGATCTAGCAACTCCGCCAGGATGGCCGCGGTGGCCCCCCAGACCAGGTCCGAGCCAATCCTAAAGAAATGCATCTTGCGAGGAGCGCTTGCCGGCCGCACCCACTGCTCGCTCCAGTGACAGTCCAAAGAGGCCAGCTGCGCGAGGGGTACGATCAAGACCGCCTCCACTTCATCTGGACTGGGAGAGAGAGCGAAGCCGGGCCGTAGCCTTCCGAGAATCGGGCCAAGCACTTCGCCACTCGACCCCGTGGTGACTGAAGACAGCCTCCCTATGACCTCGACCATCGAGGGGTCCAGACCCACCTCTTCCGCCGCTTCGCGCAACGCAGCTGCTTCGGGAGACTCCCCCTCCTCGGCGTGGCCGCCCGGAAAGGCAATCTCTGAGGCATGATAAGCGAGGCCCTGAGCACGCCTGGTGAGCAGCACGCTCAGCCGTCCCTCCTGCTCGCACAGGCCGACCAGTACCGAGGCGGAGACCAGGGGCCACCTGGGCAACTCGAGACGCCTGAGTCTACGAACCGCTTCCTCGAGAACCAAGCCAGAACCTAGATCCCAGCCGGAGGGGGGATCCAGCACGGCGCCCTCCGGCCTCGGCACTATCTGACGCGGCTCAGGCTCCGACGCTCTTCCCATGCCAAAAGCCCCTCAGAAAAGAGCTCGGGCGGTCCAGGGGCCAACCGGTCCCGAGCGCGAAGCGGAGCCGGACACTGCCGGCTCCGCTTCTGGACAAGCTATGGTGCCACCGAGCTCGTCGGGGACTCATCCAAGACGACTGGTCCCACGTTCCGATGAGTTGAATCTCCTCAGTGGACGTGGCCGCCCGCCGCCGCTCCCTGGGGCTCTTTCTTCTCAGGCTTGTCAGCGACTAGTGCTTCGGTGGTGAGAAGCAACCCGGCTATTGAAGCCGCATTCTGCAAGGCCGATCGAGTCACCTTGGCCGGATCTATGATTCCCGCCTTGATGAGGTCCACCAACTCGCCGGTAAGAGCATTCAGTCCTACCGGTCCGGACTCTTGCTCGACTCGCCTAACCATCACCGAGCCCTCGTAGCCTGCGTTGATGGCTATCCAGCGGAGTGGCTCTTCCAGGGCCTTGGAGACGATCATCGCCCCCGTTGCCTCATCGCCCGACAAAGAGGCGGCAGCCGCCTCCACAGCGGGCCGGCAGCGCAGAAGAGCCGTCCCCCCACCAGCAACGATGCCTTCCTCAACGGCAGCCCTTGTCGCGGAGAGAGCGTCCTCGATGCGGTGCTTCTTCTCCTTCAGCTCGACCTCGGTAGCAGCACCAACCCGCACCACAGCTACGCCGCCCGCGAGCTTGGCAAGCCTCTCTTGGAGCTTTTCGCGGTCCCAGTCGGAATCGGTCTCCTCGATTTCACGCTTGATCTGGGCTATTCGAGCCTGGATCTGAGCGGGATCCCCCTGGCCTTCCACAATCGTAGTGTCGTCCTTGGTCACCACAACCTTGCGGGCCCGCCCAAGGAGGTCCAAGGTCACATTTTCTAGCTTGATACCCACCTCTTCCGAGATGACCTGCCCGCCCGTGAGGATGGCCATGTCCTGCAGCATCGCCTTGCGACGCTCGCCGAAACCAGGAGCTTTCACCGCCACGGACTGGAAGGTGCCCCGGATCCTGTTCACGACCAGGGTGGCGAGGGCCTCTCCCTCTACGTCCTCGGCTATCACCAAGAGGGGCTTGCCGGACTGCATGACCCTCTCCAGGACGGGAATCAGATCGTGGACCGAGCTGATCTTTGCCTGGTGAAGAAGGATGTAGGGGTTCTCGAGGACCGCCTCCTGCCTCTCGGGATCGGTCACGAAGTAAGGAGACAAGAATCCCTTGTCGAACTGCATGCCCTCGGTGAACTCGAGGTCCAGTCCGAAGGTATTGGACTCCTCGACGGTGACCGTTCCATCCTTGCCGACTTTGTCGATGGCCTCGGCCAGGATTTCTCCGATCTGGCTGTCGGCCGCCGATATCGAAGCGACCTGGGCAATCTCGTCGCGGGTCTCGACCTCCTTGGCCTGTTCGGCGATAGCCTTCACCGCAGCTTGGACAGCCTTGTCAATTCCCCTCTTTAGCGCAAGGGGATTTGCCCCGGCTGCGACGTTGCGAAGCCCTTCTCGCACCAGAGCCTGCGCCAACACCGTCGCGGTGGTGGTGCCATCCCCAGCCACGTCGTTGGTCTTGGTGGCCACTTCCTTTACCAGTTGGGCGCCCATGTTCTCGAAGGGATCCTCCAGCTCGACTTCCTTAGCTATGGAGACCCCGTCGTTGGTGATGGTGGGGGCGCCAAACTTGCGATCGAGCACCACGTTGCGACCCTTGGGGCCAAGAGTCACCCGCACCGCGTCGGCTAGTCGGTTAACTCCGGCCTCCAGGCTGCGGCGCGCCTCCGCGTCGAAGCGCAGGATCTTCGGCATTACTTCTTCACCTTGGCCAGGACGTCTCGGCTGGAGAGGATCAGTAGGTCCTCGCCATCGATGGTGATCTCCGTGCCGCCGTACTTGGAGTACACGACGCGATCCCCAACAGCCACATCGAGGGGAATCAACTCACCGGTGTTCTCGGCCCGCCGACCGGGACCCACGGCCAATACCTCTCCCTGCTGAGGCTTCTCCTTGGCGGTGTCTGGGATAACGAGGCCAGATGCCGTGGTCTCCTCGGCCTCCAGCGGACGCACCACGATACGGTCGTCGAGCGGAATCAGGTTCATCTGATTACTCCTTCGTCCTCAATTAGGGGCCGGGCGAGGCCCAGTCAATCCAGTTTCGTTAGCACTCTAGTCTAACGAGTGCTAACGATAACCACCCTCCCCCAAAGAGGCAACCGCTACCAGCGCCATGTTGGGATCGACCCCGAGGCTCAGGGAGCTCTCACGGCCCCGCGCCAGCATCCACCACCCGCAAGCTGCGATCATCGCCGCGTTGTCCGTGCAGTTCATCTTGCTCGGAAGCAGCACCCTCAGTCCTGCCCTGGCACCCTCGTCCAGCGCGCGCTGGCGGAGCGGCCCATTGGCTGCGACTCCGCCCCCGAGACACAGAGTCCTTGCTCCAATCTCGCGAGCCGCCCTCAGCGCCTTGGTCACCAAGACATCCACCACGGCCTGCTGGAAGGATGCAGCTACGTCTGCGACCTTGAGCGCAGGATCTTGGCGAACCTGGCGGATCACGGCTGTCTTCAGGCCGGAGAAGGAGAAGTCCAATCCCTCCTTCTCGAGCGGACGGGGAAATGCAAATGCGTGAGGATCGCCATCTCTAGCTGCCTTTTCGATAGCCGGGCCACCTGGGTATCCAAGACCTAAGAAACGTGCCACCTTGTCGAAGGCCTCCCCTGCAGCATCGTCGAGAGTCTGCCCCAGGATGCGGTAGGTGCCGAGCTCTTCGACCTCAACAAGCATTGTGTGGCCTCCGGAGACCAACAAAGTGACCATCGGCATCTCTATCTCCTCTTCGTCCAAGATTGCCGCATAGAGATGCCCCTCCAAGTGGTTGACTCCCACAAAAGGCTTGCCCCACGCGACTGCTAGGGCCTTCGCAGTGGCCGCCCCTACGAGCAAAGAGCCCACCAGGCCGGGTCCCACGGTCACCGCAACTCCTCCCAGCTCCTCAACCGAGACCCCCGAACGCTCAACTGCCTCCTCGACGGCCGGCACGAGGAGCTCCACATGGGCGCGCCCAGCTATCTCGGGGACCACGCCGCCAAACCGGGCGTGAAGATCGACCTGGCTCGCCACTATCGAAGACAAGACTCGCCGTCCTTCGGCAATCACGGCGGCTGCGGTCTCATCACAGGAGGTCTCTATCCCAAGCACTGGCCCCAGCTCGGGGGCGCCACGCCCCGGATCGCCTACCATCTTCCCTCCTCAACCACCGTACGTCCCCTGATACCCGCCTCGATCTCTGCGAGCCTTTGCTGATAGGCCGGGCTGTCGATGTCGTATGCCCACATGATTATGGCGTCCTCATTGGTCTCCGGATAGTAATTCTTCCTGATTCCAGCCGGCTCGAAGCCGAAGCGGCTATAGAGGCGTTGCGCTACATGGTTGGAGACCCTCACCTCCAGCGTGAGATCTTTTACCCCCCTGCGCAGCGCTACCCGGGCCACGTCAACGAGGAGCCTGGTTCCAATCTGGCGACCCTGCCAGGCTGGATCCACGGCAATGTTGGTGATGTGACCCTCTTCCATGTTGATCATGAGGCCGGAGTAGCCGACGACCCGGCCGTCCACCTTTGCCACGGTGTAAGAACGGGAGTGGCGCATGGCCAACTCCGACATGAAGAGCCCTAGAGACCAGGGCCTCGGATAGACCTGCGCTTCGATGTGGAGCACTGCGCGAAGGTGGCGACGCTTCATCTCGTCTATGTGCACCACCAGGCCCTCGCTTAGATCTCGGGTCACCGGCGTGGTCCGGTAGCCAAAGATCACTTAGAAGGCTCCTCCGGCTGCGAAACTGGCGTCGAGCCTCCTCCCTCGATGCCAACCGCGAAGTTCACTTTGGCGTCGGGGGGCCTCAGGTAGGTCGGTAGGAGCTCTCTGGCTTCGATGCCGCCTTCCAGATCGAGCTTGCGGCAGCCAAGCGCAAAGACAGCTTCCACAGAGACAGTGGCGTCCTCCCCGGAGCCGATCAGGAGGCCTGGGATATCGGCAAATTCCTCTGCATAGCGCAGCACCCCGTCTCCCACGGCAACTGCAGCCCCCGCTCCTGCGTCCAGCCACTCCCGGGTCTGGGCAACGGCCTCGGAAACCGGACCGACCTTGGGAGCACCGCTGCGCTCCATCCCCTGGTAAAAGGCCCAATACAGCTCCCCCTTGCGCGCGTCTGCAACAGCGACCAGCGGCCCTTCGCGCCGAGCCTGGAAAGCGAGCACGTCGAGGGAGGAGACGGCCACGACCTTCGCGCCTACAGCCCAGGCCAGGGCCTTGGCTGTAGCAACCCCCACCCGCAGTCCCGAAAGCAATCCTGGTCCCGCGTCCACCAGGACAGCCTCGATGTCTTTGGGCACAAGCGAACAGGTCTCCAGCACCTGAGCGAGCATTGGTGTCAAGAGCTCAGCATGCCTTGGGCCTATCCGGTAGCGCTGAACCGCGAGCAGACGCGGGGGCACGGGGCCCTCACCTAGCGCAACACCTACTTCTTGGCCCGAAGTCTCAATCGCCACCACGTTCATAAATCAGATCCCTCCAAGGCCCCCTGCTTGGCTCGGACCGCCTAGTCCGCTACGGCAGTCGCCCGCAGCTCCCGCAAACGCTCAGCCAAGGCCGGCCAGCGTTCCTCCCAGCTAGCTCCCTCGCCCTCCAATACGATGGTGCGGGAGGCTTCATCAGCCACCTCAATCGTGACCTGGAGCCGCTCCCGACCCAGCTTGAGACCAGCCTTGTCCCCCCATTCGACTGCCACTACGGCACCTTCCTCCGCCAGCTGACCCAAACCAAGATCGTCGATCTCCCGAGCATCCTCCAGCCTCCACAGATCGGCATGGTGGAGAGTGATGCGGCCTTTGACCGTGCGCACCAGGACGAAGGTAGGGCTAACGACCACGTCGTCTATGCCCAGCCCTGCGGCAAGCCCCTTGGCAAAGACTGTCTTGCCGGCGCCAAGCTCGCCTACTAGCACCACCACGTCGCCTGGCCTCGCCAACTCTCCGACAACTCGGCCGACCAGAACAGTCTGGCCTTCCGAGGAGCTCACGGCAATCAGAGGCGCTGGCGTCACGCCGACTCCTTCTCTCGGAAAGCCACCAGCGCTGCTCGAGCTCTGACGAAGTCAGCCCTCATCTCTGCTAGCACTGTGGATCCTCCTCTAAGTGCTGCTGCGGGATGGTAAGTGGGAACGAGGAATCCCCTGCGGTAGCGGTAGACGCGGCCGCGCAGCGCCGTGAGCTTCTGGTCAGATCCGAGCAGGCTTTTGGCCGCAAACCGTCCCAGGCAGACCACGACGGCCGGATTGATGAACTCCAACTGGGCCTCCAGATAGGGCCTGCAGGCTTCGATCTCGTCCGGCTCGGGGTCCCGATTCTGGGGGGGCCGGCACTTCACCATGTTTGCTATGTAGCACTCCTACCTGGTCAGGCCGATCTCCTCGGCCATCAGGCGGTCCAGCAACTGCCCCGACCGGCCCACGAAGGGCAGCCCCTGCCGGTCCTCTTCCGCCCCAGGCCCCTCCCCCACGAACATCAACTCTGCGCTCGGGTTGCCAGTGCCGAAGACCACCTGAGTCCTTCCTTCGGCCAACCTGCAGCGCTCGCACGTCTCGGCAGCCCGAGCTATCTCCACTAGGCTCCGCACTCTGCGATCCTACCGCTTCGATACCGGGGCTAGGAAAGACCGCCCCTTATATGGACGCGGGGCAGCCGACGGGATAGCGAGCAGACAATCTCGTAGGGAATCGTGCCTACCCTTTCGGCCCATTCCTCGACGCCTATGACCTCGCTGCCTTGTGTCCCCAACAAAACAACCTCTTCGCCCAGCTGGGGCGGGTCGTCCTCGCAGTCCACGAGGATCTGATCCATTGTCACCGCCCCAGCCAAAGCCCGCCGCCTCCCCCCGACGAGCACCTCGCCTCCCCCGGCAAACAACCTCCATGGAACGCCATCCGCGTAGCCAACAGGCAGGTTCGCCACCCAGGAGTCACGCCTGAGCGGCCGGGCACGCCCATAGGAGGGCGCAGTTCCTTGGGGGAGTAGCCTTAGGGACCGCACCTTGGCCTTCAAGGAGACCGCCTGGCGAAGCCGCGGCAGTCTCGCCGCTACTGCCGCATTCGGCGCCAGCCCGTAAATCCCAATCCCACAGCGAACCATGTCGAATCGAGCCTCGGGTATCGTCGACGCGGCGGTGTTGGCGGCGTGGCGCAGCCCAGGCGAGATTCCTGCCCTCGCAAGTTCGTCCAAAAAGCCCCTAAAGACTTCGATTTGGTGCGCTGTGAAGGGATCGCCTGGTCGATCAGCCACCGCAAAGTGCGTCCAGACCCCCCCGAGCACCAGCCGAGGGCTGCGCTCTATCGCTAACGCAAGCCTAAGAGCTGCCTCGGGTTCAGCACCGGCCCTGGCCATTCCGCTGTCCAGTTTGAGCTGCACATTCACCTCCCCGCCGGCACGCTCCACCAAAGCCTCCAGCGCCGCCTCGGAGTACACGGTCGGGGTAAGGCCCCATCGGAGGAGCTCCCCAACCGCATCTGCCGGCGCCTCCGACAGCACCAGGATTGGGGCTTCGATTCCCGCCTCGCGAAGCTCGATGCCCTCCTCCACCATCGCCACCCCGAGCCAGCTAGCCCCTGCGGATAGCACAGTCTTGGCGACCTGGACCGCCCCATGTCCATAGGCATCGGCTTTCACGACCGCGCACAGCCTGCTAGGAGCCACCATGCTAAGCAATGAGGCCACGTTTTGGGCCACCGCGTCTAGATCCACCTCTATCCATGCGGGCCTGAGCCGCGCATCTCGCATGTGGGCTCCTAGTCCGCCAAGCGCAGCGCCGAGAGCCGCCTGGCTATCAGATCAGGTAGGTCGCTTGCTACGAGCCCCTCTGCCAAACCGTCGCCTGCTGCTCGTCCGTGCACGTGTGCAGCCAGCGCGGCGGCCTGGAGGGGTGGAAGCCCCCGCGCCAGAAATGCGGCAATTGCCCCTGAGAGCACGTCTCCCGTCCCGGGAGTAGCAAGCCTCGGCGAGCCCGATGTCACCACAGCCGCTTTCCCATCCGGCCCAGCGACCACAGTCGTTGGCCCCTTCAGCAGCACATAGACGCCAAGGCGTTCGGATAGGCGACGAGATGCTCCAAGTCGATCCGCTGGACAGCTTGCTCCTGCCAGCCGGGCATACTCCCCAGCATGAGGTGTCAGCACAACCGGCGTCTTGGCATTCCGGAGCAGCAACGATGCGTCGTCTCCGCTTCCCAGCGCCCAGAGGGCATCGCCATCTAGAACCACTGGACAGGGAGCTAGTTGAAGGAGCCGCCCCAGCGCCCCTCGCAAAGTACCGTCCCGTCCGAGCCCTGGCCCAACAACCAATGCTTTGAGGCGTCCAAGCTCGCCCAAGAAGCCTTCTTCCCACCCCTCTTCGGCGCTCAAAGCTAGGCATACATAGTCCTCCTGGGGCAACTCGGCCACCCTCACGCCCCTCACTCCGAGGCGGACCATGCCGGCACCGGCCCTGAGAGCAGACCTGGCGGCTAGCCTCGCCGCCCCCACCATCCCGGGCGATCCGGCCACGATGCCAACTGCTGCGCTCCATTTGTGAGCCTCGTGCGGACGAGGACCAAGCAGGGACAAATCCTCGTCTTCTATTAGATGAGCACGCGCTCGATCGGTGGGGACCCCGATGTCTACGACCTCTACGACACCTGAGCGCAGCCGGCCCTCCCCCTGGAGGTGACCGGGCTTCAGGGCAGCAAAGGTCACAGTCCTGTCTGCCTTCACCGCTCCAGGGGAGCAATCGCCAGTGTCCGCATACACCCCAGATGGGATATCCACGGCCAGAACCATGGCTCCAGGTGGCACTGAGGGGGCCTCGTATTCGCCCCTGAATCCGGTGCCATAAGCAGCATCTATCACCAGATCGCATTGAGGCAGGCTCTGAGGGGCAGGCGCCGCATCCACCACTTCGACCCTGGCACCTGCGCTGGCGAGTCTTCGCGCAGCGACCCTGCCATCTGCGCCGTTGTTGCCCTTGCCCGCCACCACCACAACTCGCCGTCCATATGCCCCGCCCAGGAGCCTGAGGGAGGCGCGGGCCACCTTACCCCCAGCTCGCTCTACCAGAGTGGACTGGCCTACTTTGGCTATCGTCTCGGCATCGGCCGCCGCCATCTCCTGGACAGAGAGAATGGGCTTCAAGCCTGACCTCCTTTGCTCTTTCGGCGGGCAACTACGACAGCTGCGGCAAGCTCGGCTGTATGGGAGAGCGAGCAAGCCATATCCTCCAAGCCAGCCTCCCTGGCGACCTCCGCCGCTTTCCCCCTGAGGACCAAGTAGGGCTTCCCGCTCGGCTCCCGAGCAACTTCGATCTCTAAGAAGCCAACCTTGCCAAGTGCCTTTCCCAGCACCTTCATGGCTGCCTCCTTCGCGGCAAACCGGGCAGCCAGATGGGGCCAGGGGTCCGCCATGGAGTTTGCATAAGCCAGCTCTCCAGCACAAAAGAGCCGCTCGGCCAGGCGAGGATGGCGGGTGAGCGCCAGCCTGACCCGTTTGGTGTCACAGAGATCGAAGCCAACAGCGAGGGACGCCTCTGGGGCCGAAGCCGCGCTCTCATCCATCAACTCCGCCCGAGCACCTCCTCCACCACCGCAACGAGCTTTGCCAGACAGCTCTCTGCCCGGTGGGGATCGAAGGCCTCGACCATGACTCTCACCACCGGCTCCGTCCCGCTCGCTCGGACGAGGATCCGGCCATCGGGGCCGAGTGCTTTCTTCTGTTCTTCCACCGCCTCCCAGACAGCGGACGCACCATCCAACTGGCTTGGACTGGCAACCCGCACGTTAGCGAGCAGCTGCGGATACTTCTGCATGGCAGAACCCGCTAGATCGGCAAGGCTGACACCAGACCGTACCACCAAATCCGCCAGTAACAAGCCCGTGAGCAGGCCGTCTCCGGTCATCGCTATGTCTCCGAAGACGATATGGCCAGATTGCTCCCCGCCCAGCACAAGCCCTTCCCGACGCATGGCCTCGGCGACATTACGGTCCCCCACAGGGGTCTCGACCACCCTTACGCCGAGCTCGGCCATAGAGTGGCGAAGCCCCAGGTTGGCCATAATCGTGACCACGACGGCTCCGCCCTTGAGCATCCCGCGCCCAAGAAGATCCCTGGCGAAGAGCACGAGCATCTGGTCGCCGTCCACCATGTCTCCTCGATGGTCCAAGGCGACCACCCGATCGGCATCGCCGTCAAAGGCGAGCCCCATGTCCGCCCCCGTCTCTCTTACTCTCCTGGCAAGTTTGTCGGGGGCAGTTGAGCCGCAGGCGGCGTTGATATTGGTACCATCAGGCTCGCTTGCAATCGCCTCCACTTGGGCTCCCGCTGCCTCGAAGACTCGGGGCCCCACTGCCGACGCGGCACCGTTGGCGCAGTCGAGCACGACGGCCAGACCCTGAAGGCTGCGGCCTTGCAACGTGTGGAGCAGGAAATCTACGTACTCATCCAAAAGGTCATCGCGCCGCTCGATAGGTCCGAGGTCGCCGACATGAGGCTCGGGGCCGGCCTCTAGGCGGGCCTCTATGGCCGCCTCGAGCCTCCGGGCAAGCTTCGAGCCATCGCGATCGAAAATCTTTACCCCGTTGTCCTGGAAGTGGTTGTGGGATGCCGATACAACCACGCCGGGGACCCCAAGTCGCCTCGCGGCAAACGAAACTGCCGCAGTGGGCAGAACTCCCAGGTCGACAACCCGCCCGCCCTGAGCCGAGATGCCTGCAGCTAAGGCGCCGACCAGCATCGGCCCCGACAAGCGGGTGTCCCTCCCAATGACGTAGGCGCCTGCCCCCAGTTCGTCCACTATCGCGCGCCCAAGGCGCACCATCAGTTCTGGGGTGAGCTCTGAATTGGCCTTGCCGCGCAGCCCGTCGGTGCCGAAGCGGACCTGCAACCTCAGCGCTTGGAGTACTGCGGCGCCTTGCGCGCCTTCTTCAGGCCGTACTTCTTCGGCTCCTTTTCCCGTGCGTCCCGCGTGAGCAGCCCCGCCTTCTTGAGTGCCTGGCGCAGCTCCGGCTCGAGGCCAGCAAGCCCCCTTGCTATGCCGAGCCGCAACGCCCCCGCCTGACCACTCAAGCCGCCTCCGTCCAGGGTGGCGTCCACGTCATAGGCATCCAGTCTGGAGACCACCCTCAGCGGCTCCAGGACCTGCGCCTTTTGAGTAGCGGAGACAAAGTAGGCCTCAAAAGGCCTCTTGTTGACCGTGATCGCCCCGCTACCTGGGCGCAGCCTTACTCGAGCAACTGCTGCCTTGCGGCGTCCGGTCGCTTGTATTAGCACCTCAGGCATCACTTACCTCGCAGAAATCGTCCGCTTCGCAGCTGTGAGCTCCAGCCTCTGGGGTTGCTGAGCGCCATGAGGGTGACTGGGACCTGCGTAGACACGCAGCTTGCCGAGCATCCGCCTACCCAGGCGCCCCTTGGGCAGCATCCCCCGCACCGCCCTGCGCACAACCTCCTCTGGCTTGCTAGCAAGCAACTGGGAGTAGCTGGCTGAGCGAAGGCCGCCTGGGTAACCAGAGTGACGCCACCAGAACTTTCTGCTGGCCTTGTCCGACGTCACGGCCACCTTGGCTGCATTCACCACTATGACGTGGTCACCCCGGTCGTCGTGATATGCGAAATTGGGCTTGTGCTTGCCGCGAAGTAGCTTCGCCACCTCACTCGACAGCCGACCCAGCACAAGCCCGTCGGCGTCGACCAAGTACCAGCGGCGCTCCTCTCGGTCAACGATAGGGCTCTCCAATACCATTCGCCTTCCTTCCAGACTGGCTACAACCACCCCTGCCACCAGCTGCTGCGGCAAGCTCATCAAACAGGCTCATCAAACCGGCTCATCAAACTGGGCGCGCCCCAACTTCGTCGGCGCCAGTGCCAAAACAATAGCCGCAGAGCTGAGCGTCTGCTGCGCGTCCGGTCAAGGAGGCCTCGCCTGCCAAGCCGCCTGGGGCGTGGGGACCGTATCCCACCCCCACGAGGCAGAGGCCCTGTGGCGGAGCGGGGGGGACCACCCGGCCAGGGGGGGCCAACAAAATAGCTCGCCCTTCCGCCGGGGTCAGCTTGCCCCGGCCCACCGCAACCATCGCGAACACCAACGACCGGACCATCTGCTGGCAGAAGGAGGTTGCCTTGATCCAAAAGACGATCATTCCGAGTCCGTCGCCGGGCCGCAGAGGTCTTGCCCGACCTGCGCCATCCCCGGCTACCTCGATGGAGGCGTCGAGGACCTCTCGCACCGTGGAGGAGTGCTCGCCCCGTTGGCGCCGACAGAAGGCCTGAAAGTCGTAAACGCCGATGAGAGCGCTCCACGCCGTCCGCATGGCGGGCAAGTCCAATTCGCCCGGCACCCACCATGAAATTCGACTTGCCAGAGGATGGGGCAACGGCGAGTTGTTGACCAGGTAACGATACCTTCGCCAAAGCGCCGAGCGTCGAGCGTCGAAGTCCTTGGGCACCCTCCAGGCCCCCCGCACCACCACCTCCGGCCCAAGCATCTTGTTGACGGAGCGAACCAGCCTCTCGGGGCCCACCTTGGGAGAGGGAAGGTCGAAGTGCACCACCTGGCCAAAGGCGTGAACGCCAGCGTCGGTGCGGCCAGCGCAGACCACTTCCACCTCGGCGCCAGCTATCTTCGCTATCGCCTCCTTGAGCACGCCGGCGACCGTCCTTCGCTCGGGCTGCTCCGCAAAGCCTACGAAGTTGGTCCCGTCGTAAGCAACCAACAAGGCGACTCGGCAGCCGCCTTCCAGACCAGCTGGCGAGTCGAAAAGGCTCAAACCAGTTCTATACGCGCCATCGGGGCATTATCACCCGGACGCGGGGGGAGCTTCAGCACCCGGGTGTAACCGCCTGGTCGGCTCTGGTATCGGGGGCCGATCTCCTGGAAAAGCTTCCGGGCCATCTCCTTGTCCCTAAGGAAGGCCACCACCTGGCGCTCGTTGTGCAAACCGCCTCGCTTCGCCTTCGTGATGACCTTTTCCACCACGGGACGAAGCGCCTTCGCCCTGGCCTCAGTGGTAACGATGGCCTCCGCTGCTACCAGCGAAGCAGCGAGATTAGCAAGCATCGCTCGCTCGTGGGAAGAGTCCCCTCCGAAGCTCCTAGCCCTCCTGGGCCGACCTGGCTTGGTCATTGCGAGTGCTCCTTGGATGACGAACGCAAGGCAAGCCCCCTCTCGTCCAAGCGGGCGATCACCTCATCTAGAGACTTCTGGCCGAAGTTGACGATGGAAAGCAGATCTTCGGGAGTACGCTGGACCAGCTCTCCTATGGTGTTGATCTGGGCGCGCTTTAGGCAGTTCCTCGGCCGCTCCGACAGCTCAAGCTCTTCTATGGGGAGATCCAGGTCTGGCGAACCAGATTGTTCGGATGGAACTTCGCCCAGCGCAAGTCCCATCGGATGCTCGCTCACCCCTGCAATGAGCGAGAAGAGGGACCTCAAGGTGTCCGAAGCCGAAGCGAGCGCCTCAGCTGGCGACACCGACCCGTCGGTCTCTATGTCCAAAATCAACTGGTCATAATCGGTCGACTGCTCCACCCGGGTGGGCTCGACGGCAAAGGCGACCCGCCTTACTGGCGAAAAGATCGCGTCGATCGGAATCACGCCAATTGCATTGGAACGGCGATTTCGCTCGGCGGAGGCATAACCGCGGCCCCGCTCCACTGTCACATCAGCCGCAAGCCGTCCCTTCGAGTTCACCGTCGCCAAGTAGAGTTCGGGGTTCAACACCTCCACCTCGGATGTGAGCCGAATGTCACCGGCAGTGACGACTGCTGGGCCGCGCACATCCAGCCGCAAAGTTACCGGCTCGTCGCTGCTGCAGCGCAGCACCACGTCCTTCAGGTTCAAGATGATGTCCGTGACGTCTTCCTTCACCCCGGGCAGAGTGGTGAACTCGTGCAGAGCGTCGTCAAAGCGCACTTGCGTGATCGCCGCCCCCGGCACCGAGGAAAGCAAGGTCCGCCGCAGCGAATTCCCGATAGTGTGTCCGAACCCCGGCTCGAGCGGGCCGATCGAGAAGCGCTGGCGGTTCGCTTCCTCCTCTCCAACCGGCTGAACGACCGGGCGCTGAATTGTCAACACGATGGCCTCCTTATCTCCCCTCCAGTGGCGCCCCAGTTGCCAGGAGTGGCACTACTTCGAGTAGAGCTCAACTATCAGCTGCTCCCTCACCTGGGCATCGATTTGATCCCGGCTCGGGGCGGCCACCACCCTGACCTGGTAACGATCGTCCTCTGCTTCCAGCCACGCAGGAAGGGGCCTGTCAATGGTGTCCAGATTGTGGCGAACCACGATCATGTTCCGGGCACGCTCGGCGAGGCTTACTACGTCGCCCTGGCGCAATCTGTATGACGGGATCGTCACCCGTCGACCGTTCACCAGGACATGCCCGTGGCTTACGAACTGGCGCGCCTGGGCCCTCGAAGATCCCCACCCGGCCCGATAAACGACGTTGTCCAAGCGGAGCTCAAGGAGAGAAAGCAGGATCTGCCCAGTGACGCCTGGGGCCCTTGCTGCCTCCTTGTAAAGGTTGGAGAAGCTGGTCTCGGTCAGCCCGTAGCTTCTGCGAGCCTTTTGCTTCTCCCTGAGCTGCGTCAGATACTCCGACCCTTGGCGAAGCCTCTCTCGACCATGCTCCCCGGGGGGATACGGCCGGAGTTCAATAGGGCACTTCGGGGAGTCGCACTTCGGCCCCTTCAAGAAGAGCTTGGTCCGCTCTCGGCGGCAAAGACGGCACGCAGGTCCTAGATATCTCGCCAACTTGCCCTCCTAGACCCGGCGTCTCTTCTTGGGCCGACAGCCGTTGTGCGGCACGGGCGTG
>OGCG01000379.1_pt1 | contig 28290 bp, 22 predicted proteins | sample 1570061 | NCBI WGS metagenome assembly OGCG01 (sample SAMN06268698, study PRJEB24515) | hot springs metagenome | isolation source: Joseph's Coat, Yellowstone National Park, Washington, USA | place: USA:Joseph's Coat, Yellowstone National Park, Washington, USA
TAAAGTGATGTACATCCTCGACTTCAAAGCAAATAGGCTCTGCATAACATTGTTTATCGCATGCAAAGTATTTATGCATTATCTTTTGTTGCGGCACTATTGTTATAAAGAGCTACGGTGGCGTGTAACCAGAATACCAGTTGCTAACAAAGATGACATTAGTAGGTACACCATTGTTTCCGTTGCCACTGCGGTCTGAAGATCTGATATGCACTCCGAAGTGCTGTGTTGAAAATGTATCAGTAACTGATACAATAAAGTTTAATAATGTATCAGTTTCAATATACAATCATGGAAGCAGATCTAGTCAGGGATTATCTTTCGAATTATCTCAATGCCAAGGTGCCAAACCTTGTCAAAAGAGCATTGCAACTGAATGCTGCAAAAGGTAAAGCCATTGCTATAGTAGGACCTAGAAGGGCTGGGAAAACCTCTCTTATGTGGCAAGAGATTGCGAAATATGAAAGGCGACAAACCATATATCTTGACTTTGAAGATATAGCTATAAGGGGCCTGTCTGCAACAGAAGCACTTAGAGTAATAACTGACGTATTCACAGAGGTGAGCGGGAAAAAAGCGAGTACTATATTTTTGGACGAAATCCAAAATGTTGATAATTGGCAAAGCCTAGTAAGAACGCTGCTCGATAGAGGCTACAAGGTATATGCCACCGGCTCATCTTCAAAACTGCTTGCAAGGGAGATAGCAACGCAACTCAGGGGAAGGAGCTCAACTCACCTTTTGTTACCTTTCTCATTCTCTGAATACTTAGACGCCATAGGAGAGCACACGATAGACTTAAACAGCATGAACGAGAGAGGCAGGGTAAAGAACCTACTGGACAAGTACCTGCATTTCGGAGGTTTTCCAGAGGTTGTGCTGTCCAATAAAGACAAAGGCAGGCTCCTTTCGGAATACAAGGATCTAATATTTTTCAAGGATTTTGTTGAAAGACATAAGACAAGAAGCATAGAGGTTGCAAGATATATGTTCAATTTTGTGACCCAGTGCTATGCCAGCGAGATGAGTGTAAGGAGGATATTGGGGGCATTGAAATCTAACGGCGTGCCGTTTGGAAGTAACACTGTATACGACTATGTAGAAAAGCTGCAAGACACGTTGGTAATTTTCTTCTTAGAAAAGTACGCAACAAAAGTTAGCCTCAGGTCAGGCTGGCCCAAGAAGGTCTATCTAGCTGACAACGGGTTGGCATGGCGCCTGCCCTACGACGAAGGTAGGATAATGGAAAATACCGTATTTCTTGAATTGAAAAGACGAATGGATGAGGCGCCCGCTTTAGAGCTTTATTATTACAAAGACTTGGCAGGGCATGAGGTAGATTTTGTAGTAAAAAACGGCGCAAAGATAAAGGAGTTGATCCAGGTAACTCGCGTATCCGATAAGAGTGAGATGCGGCGCGGAGAAACCGATGTGCTACTCAAGGCAAGCAAGGAATTGGGATGTAAGAACTTAACCGTAATAACGTGGGATTACGAAGACAAGGCAAAGGTAGGTAGCGCCACTATAAACTATGTTCCGCTGTGGCGTTGGCTTCTTGAAGGCGGCAGGCGCGGTACAGCTCAGTGGGCAAATCACGGAGGCGTATAGCCACTATACCAATTGCTAACAAAATTTATAGTGCCGCTTATTCGACCGTTGTTGCCGTTGCCGCTGTAGTCGTTTGCATTGCCGTTTAATGGCCACCATGCAACAAGGTTCTGCAAATCAATAGGCGCGCCGCCTATGCCCTCCTGGTAAAGTGCCTGAATCTCATTCGCTGAAAGAGATGTGTTGTATAGCTGAGCGTTTGACAAATACCCTGATGTATACCATTTGTCACACATATCTCTACCAAGCCAGAATGCGAGTCCACCTAGTGATGGTGCACTACCAGACCAGGAATAAGTTTGTACGTTGTTATCTATTACAAAAATTATCTGTTGTTGTGGATAAGAATAACTCAAAGCTACGAAATGCCACCTACCATCACCCAAGTTGACATTATTGAATGGGCTTGAGCTGTAATCGTAGCAGCATCCGTGATAAGTTACAGTATTTGTAGAATATGAATTAAGACCTGCCTCGTGGAGACCTGTTTGACAGCCATATGAATATGAGCCTACTGCCACAGATGTAAGACCTGCGCCGGATGGGTCATAAACCCATGCAGTCTCTGTTATTGATATTGGTGTATTTGCTACAAAGCCGCTTGTAATAGTACCATTTATATATCCTCCATCCATTGCAGCTACATACTGCGGCAACTCACCAGTGCATATGCCTTCGAGGTTTATGAAAGAGGTTGTGCCAGGTCCATTCGGCCTAAATACTTGGCATGCGCCAGGCGGCGCCTTCGGCGCGAAGTTGTTTGCGTTGAAAACACCAAGTTCGAACAGCGCGCCTAGGACTACTGCGATGATGAGTATTGCCCAACCATAGGTCATGAGGTACTCCATCGCACTTTGTGCTTTGATGGGATCTTCTTTGAAAGTTTCTTTTTCAAAAGTTTTCATGCACTCATGCTTATAATTCAAAAAAAGCTTAAATACCTTGTGCTTTATCTGCACGTTGTGCGCAAGTCACTGGCCTACGAAAGCGCCTACGGTGCAATCCTGGTTCTGTCCCTCGGAAACATGGAGCACTCCCTTATATTTTCTGAATGCGTCAGGCTCATTGTGAACCTTTCCAAGCCTATGCTCCATCCTGCGTGCGGCGGCGCGCCTCTCTTGAATGCATCTATGTAGAATTTGAAGTTGTCTGGGTTCAAGCCGCGCCTCTTTATTGCTTCTACGAGCAGGTCAGGAAGATGGATCCTCTGTGCGCCGCTTGAGACCTCAAGTCCTCTGTAAATAAGGTCATAGCTGTTCGAAATCTCAGGGTTCTTCTCGTTGGGCATGCTGTAAAACGCCCTTACCTTTGTAGGATAAAACTTTACCACAAGGAGCTCGCCGTATATCCTGCTCAGCTCCTGCTCATGCTCCCTTGAGAAATCACTTCCGTATTCCATCTTCACTCCGTTCTCGTTAAGCTTTTCTACAGCTTTTGAATATGTCACCTCCTTTACTACCGGCGCCTTGAGCTCCAGCCCCAACGCGCTTAGGTCATCAGCATTCCTCTTCCTCACTTCGTTTACCATATACTTTGCGGTGCTTTTGAGGAGTTTTATTGCATCGTTGTGGTCTGCAAAGCCGATTTCTATATCCATCTGCGTCGACTCGTTTATATGGTAAACAGTGTTGAACTTCTCAGCCCTGAACACAGGCACTGTCATGAACACTTTGTCAAAACCGCCTATCACCGCAAGCTGCTTGTAGAGCTGCGGCGACTGCGCAAGGTATGCCTTCCTCTCAAAATAGTCTATGCTGAACAGGTCTGCGCCTCCCTCCGTCGCCTCTGCCACTATGCTTGGCGTGCGTATTTCATCAAAACCCCTCTTTATGAAAAAGCTGCGGAAGGCGTTCAGTATTGTTGACTCTATCCTGAATATTGGGTGCACGCTGCCGCGCCTTATATCTATATACCTGTAGTTGAGCCTGACATCCAAATCCACAGGCACCTTCCCTGTAACGTCGAAAGGCATCGTTTCCTTGAGCGGGTTGAGGTTCTCCACATTGCTTGGATAGATCTCGAAGCCTTTCTTCGCCTCGCTGTTCGCCTTTACTATGCCGGTAACCCTTACGACGCTCTCCTTCTGGAGGTCCATGCCCTTCATTACGCCCGGATTTGTTATGCCTTCTTTGCCAACTATTTGCACTATGCCGGTGCCGTCCCTCACCAGCAGGAATATAATCTTACCCACATTTCTGGACTCGTGCACCCACCCACATACCGTAACCTCTTTGCCGTCAAGAGCGGATGAAAGCTCGCTGATATAATGTGTCCTCAAACTGCTATGAAACAAAAGAGCACCTTTTTGCAATTTGCACGGCATGCGGCGCCGCGTTTGTGCTGCACGGCAATGCCAATGCTGCTATTTACTATCAATGAATCTCGAGCTTCTTTACCTCGAAATTGCTGAGCTGTGCGATGCTGTCAAGCTCAGCCGCTGCGCCCTGCTGGTACCTCTTGCCTACGACCGCCTTTACTCCATCCTCAAGCGTGCCTGCGGCGAAATACTTCACAGTGAAATCCATAAGCTGCTTCCTCATCGCTATTATCTTAGCATGTGCTGCCTTCCTTGTGGTAACTGCAACTATCTTCACCACAAGCCTTGTGCCGTCAGAAGTCTTCACCGGCACTATTGCGTCAAACACACTTCTGAACTTTTTTGCTATCGACTTTGTGTAGCTGTATGGCAGCTCTATCCTGTCAAGCTTCGTGCTTGCGGCATTTCCGCTCGCCTCTGTAACTTTAAGTATCACATTGGTGTAAGAGTGCTCCGGATTGCCGGTGAGGTTGCTCAGCGTCACCTTGACGCTCCTGCCTATAACACTCTTTTCATCATTTGCGGGTATCTCTCCCACAGCCTTCTTGTCGAATACCGCAGGCGCGTATACCGTGAACCACCTCTTGCCCTTCCATTTATCCATTCCTTTTTGTGTCGACATGTTCACGCCTTGCTCTTTATAAGAAGTTCAGCCTGCTTCGGGTCATATTTCCAGCCCGCAGGAAGAACCTTTTCCTTTGTGTAGTAGTAGCCAAGCCTTAGTATCTTTGACTCCACTCTCTGCAGCCTCGTGCTGCTGTAGGTATCGTGCTTGTTCCTTTCAAGATGCTTGCGCAGCGTCACCGCCCTCCTCATCAAGTCAAGGAGGTCCTGCGGCACCTCCGGCGCGAGTTTCTTCTCTTTGAGTATAACTCCAAGCCTCTTTCCCATCATCGCCTTTATGTACTTCACATTGTGCTCTTTTTTAAGCTTCTCGCCTATCATCGCTGCGCTCATGCCCTGCTTTGCATAACCTTCAATTACCTCCTCCAGCTTCTTCCTCTCCTCTTCGCTAAGCATAATATTGCCGAGCTTTTCAACTGGCGGCTTCCTTGACTTGGCTTTTCCATGCCTCTTTGTATGCATCTTTGCCATTGTAAAACCTTATTTGCATTAGATTATTTTATTACTTTCTCCACAACAAATAAATATATAGCTGCGCCGTGCGTTATTGCTGCGTCTCTATATTTACTGAAAGCTCGTTTCCCTCGCTTACCATTACTTCTCTTGCCTTGCATATCTCCTTTATCTCCTCCTTGCTGACTTTCACTGCCTTAAAATATGCGTTGGGAACCTTTATATTGATTATTGGTATCTCTGCATTGAGCGGCATGTGCGCCTTCGACTTCGCCCTCCTCACTTCTGCAATTATGTTGTTGATAAGCGCGCCTGCGCTCTCGTAGTCGGGCTCTATAAAGCCTTCCTCAAAGAGCAGGCCGTTGATTACATAATCTCTTACCTCAATCTTCTCCAGCTGCCTAGGCAGGGTTTCCTCGAATACACTGCCCCTTCCAAACCAGGAGTTTATCTCTTCAGAGATATATGGCATTACTGGGGCGAAGAGTTTGATTGATTCTTCAAGCACCTTGTTGAGCATATACGCCGCCGCCTTCCTGCTGCCCTCCAATCTTTTCTCCTCGGAGTATATCCTGTACTTGACGTTCTCTATGTAGTAGTCAGCGAACTCGTGCCAGTAGAAGTCTATCAGCTTGCTCATTGCCTCGTAAAGGTTGAATGAGTCATACGCCGCCTCAACCTCCTTTATGACGCTGTTGAATCTGTGCATTATCCATATATCGAATATACCCATATGCTCCTTGGGCTCCTCTTTCGGTAGCGGAATCCTGTCAAGTGCGCCTTTGACAAATACTGCTGTGTTGTAAAGCTTGTTGATGAAGCCTTTCGCGTAGTCAACTTCCTTGTATGAGAATGGCTTGTCCTTGCCCACGCTGCCGCTCAGCGCTACCCAGAGCCTTACCGCATCAATGGTGTACTTCTCAAGCAGTTCGTCTATTCCTACACCGTTGCCCTCGCTCTTATGCATCTCCTTTCCATCAGTGCCCAGGATCATGCCTGTTGCTATAATATTCTCGAACGGTTTGTCGTTTGTTAACGCCCATACCCTGTAGGTGGTGTAAAAGAGCCATGTCCTTATTATATCCTCGCCCTGTATCCTTACTGATGCGGGGAAGTTTTCATCAAACCCCTTCCTTGGCCAGCCTGCTATGACCAAAGGTGTTATAGAGGAATCCACCCACACATCGCACGTGTTTGTCTCGCCCACAATCTTGCTTCCGCATTTCGGGCACTTCTCCACAGGGCTTTTATCAATCGCGGGATTCACAGGAAGGCCCGACTCTTTCGGCACGACTATGTAGCCGCATTCCTTGTTCTCGCAATACCAGAATGGTATAGGCGTGCCGAATATCCTGTTCCTCGAGATGTTCCAATCCCATTCTATATAGTCTACCCAGTCATCGAGCCGCTGCCTGAGCGTCTCAGGGAACCAGTGGATGTCATGCGCCATCTCCTTTATCTTCTGTGCATGCTCCTTAGTTTTGAGGAACCACTGCATCTCCGACCTTAGCTCTATCCTGTTTTTGCACCTGTCGTGGATTTTGTACGAGTGTGTTATCTCCTCCTGTTTGTCCAGCCTTCCATCTTTCTTGAGCATCTCTATTACTTTGCCCCTCGCTTCAGTTGCGGTCAGACCGTTGAGCTCACCCGCATTTTTCAGCCTTCCCTTCTGGTCGATTGCATCGATAAGCTTGAGGTTGTGCTTGTAGTACATAACTACATCATTCTTGTCTCCGAAGGTGCACACCATCTCCGCGCCTGTGCCAAAGTCCATCTCTATAGTTTCATCGCCTATTATCTCGACTTTGTTTCCAAATATAGGCACAAGCACCTCCTTGCCTATCAGCTTCTTGTACCTCTCATCCTGCGGGTTTACCGCTACCGCCACGCATGCGTGCAGCAACTCCGGCCTTGTTGTTGCAATGGTGAGTTTCTTCTTGCTCTTTGAAATATCAAAATCTATGTAGTTGAGCAGAGTCTTCTCCTCATTTTCTACAGTTTCCTCCCTTGCGATGCTGCTTTCGCAGTGAGGACACCATTCTACTGGATGCATTGCCCTGTATACGAAGCCCTTCTTGTACATTTCGAGGAGCGAGAGCTGCACTTTTGACCTATACTCTGAATCAAGCGTTTTGTACTCGTATCTCTCGTCAAAGCTGGCGCCAAGCCTTCTCATCTCGCTTTTCATTACCTCTATGTTGGAGAGCGCAATCTCTGCACATTTCTTGTAGAATTCTTCTCTGCCTATACCTTTGCCAAACTTCTTCTCTACAAGTATCTCTATCGGAAAGCCCTGTGTGTCCCATCCCTGCGGGTAAAGCACATTATAGCCTGCAAGCCTTTTGTAGCGTGCAATCGAGTCTATATACACAACCCAAAAGCCCTGCCCCAGATGCAGCTCCCCTGTTACAAATGGCGGCGGAGTATCTATGGAGAAAACAGGCCTGCTTTTATCGTTCTCCTTGAAAAGGAATAGTCCGTGCTCCTTCCAGTAGGCGTTCCATTTCTCGGCAATCTCGTTGTTGAAAGTCTTTGTATCAATCACGCAATCCCCTGCAAAGCAGAGCATAAGGAATTGATCAGCGCAAAATAAATAAAGTATGCACTACAGGTTCAATTGCAACAATGGAATAAATAATAAATAAAATAAATAAAAGAAAAACGGACAACGATTATGCTATGACCTCTCCTATTGCGGATCTGGCCTTCACGTCAGTTATCCTTATCTTCACTTTGTCCCCCTGCTTTACACCCTTCACGAAGATGACAAAACCATCCTTCTTTGCAATTCCGTCTCCCTTTGAGCCGACAGCATCGATGGATACTTCCAGTTCGTCACCGACCTTCACAGGTTTCGGCAAGAAATAGGCAGATTTGACTCTCATGTCCTCTCTTCCGCCCCTCCTCTCTCTTCTTTCTTCATTTCCTTCTTCATCTCCTTCGAATTCCATTCTATCTTTCCTATACGTAGAATTAGCGATGTCGCATTACTCCGTATGCTTGTATTAGGAAAGGTTTAGATTTAAAAACCTTTCGTTTTATGACGCTGGACTTGCTTGTTGAATTCTTATCCAGATTCAAAATTCAGCAATGGCTTGATGTGCCATACAATTTTATAGATTGCTTTTCAATACAGAATCATGCCACGCTTTTATACAGGAACTGGAGATTCTGGCTACTCAAATATGCTCGGCACATGGGTCAGCAAGGCTAGCAGCATAATAGACGCGATAGGTTACATAGACGAACTCAACAGCTTCATAGGCCTTGCAATAGCGAACATCGATGACGATAGAATTGCAGGCATGCTGCGCGATGTACAGGATAACCTATTTATAATAGGGGCGGAGCTCGCATCATGCATAAACAAGAGGTTTGCCCCTAAGGCGGAGTTTACTGGCTCAAAAGTAAAGGGGCTCGAGGATGCAATAGGCGACCTCGCCGCAAGGCTTCCAGATCTAAAGGCGTTTGTACTGCCAGGCGGCTCACTATCCGCAGCCTACCTGCATATCGCAAGGGCTGTAGCGAGAAGGGCAGAAAGGAGCGTTGTCAAGATAGGGAGCAAGTACAAGAAGAATAGGTATATATTGCCTTACCTCAACAGGCTCTCCTCATTCCTGTTTGTAGCAGCGCTGTATATGAATAAGAAAGAGGGTGTAGAGGAGATCAACCCACATTATTAGACTTGAAAGATGCGTATTTCCATGCAATTTTGCACTTTTGCCATACCTCATAGAAAGGTATTTAAAGATTACCACACAAGTTTTGAGTGGTGAAAGATATGGAAGGACCTGGAGGAGGAGACGCGTAGTACTGCACTTTACTGCTTGCATGCGTCATAATCTTAGCTAATGCTTGCCATACAGCTTCTGCTTGTCTGCTTTGTGCGTCATAATTTTAGCTCAGCTTGTAGTTTTCAAGCTCTTTTGCTATTTCTTCATCGCTTATATTATACTCTCTCTTAAGGAATTCGTAAATAGGAAGCTCCCTGGGTTCGAGCTTGTTGAGGCATATACTGCCCAGTATGGTTCCCGTCACCACAGTGCTGCTTATCTTTATGCCATTTGATATGCTTCTGAGCGCCTCTTCTGTCTCCTCAAGGCCATGTTCATCATATACCGGTATAATCGCGAAGATACCATACGGCGAACCCAAATCACCCTCAACAACAAACTTGTTCGTAGGCAGATCCTTGTCCTTCATCATATACATAAAGAACTCCTTGCCATTCCTGATGAAATCTCTCATGTTCCTTGTCTCAGCAATTACTATAGCAAGGTAGCGCAGCGGCAGGTTATTCATTGAGATCGTGACCCTGCGTATGACCTTCTTATCAACGAGCTCGTGGAATGTGTAGTCTGCACTGCCGCGCCTGAGCCCATACTCTCTGTCTATATCCTTGAAATTCATGATACCATTTCTGTTAAGGGCCCTCAGCACCGCATACTCCCTATAGAAGATCTCGCCCTCCTTTCTGCGCGGCGTTTCCTTTGTCCTCCGCCATACCCTCTCTTTCACTATCTCGAAGAACTCATCCCTCAAAGGTATGAAGCCGTTTGCTATAAGGAAGTATGAGATGTTCCAATGCGAGGGGTAGGGCGCGAATACATCGCTCTTCCTCAGCTTGTAGAGCCATTCATCAAGCTTTACCGTATCCTCAAACAGCGCATATATAAGCAAGTCAAAGCTGCCTTTTGTTGCCATGACTAGCTGCACCCTCGGCTCCTTTTCGAGCTCCCTCCTTATGCTCTCGGTATCAGGCTTGCCTGCATCAAACCCTATCATTATTAAAAACCTGTAAAACCCGAATTTGAGCGCTGCGTGTGTATCAATTGTGTATGTTATGCCGTACCTCTTTTCCAGCTCCTTGATCCTGTAATGCGCAGCCTGTGCGGAGATGCCCGCCTTTCTACCTATTTCGCTGTATGACGCTCTGGCATTGGCACTCAGCGCCATAAGTATAGCCTTATCTCTCTCGTCCTCTTTTCCACTACGCTCCTTGAGCGCTTCCTCCCTTGCTTTGACGTATTCCTCTATATTCTTCATTCCGCTGGTTTTTATGCTCCTCCTGCGCGGCGGCACTAATGTGCCATCCTCTTCTATCTTGCCCAGATATAAGGAGTAGGATCTTCGCCTCTTAAGCTGGGCATCCCACTTGCTGTATGCCTCGTATGCGTAATAGCCTCCCCTAAGGAATTTTATGACTACGCTGTGCCTGTGCTTGCGCCTAAGCTCGTCTAGAGTCGCACTCACTTTCTCTGGTATCTCCATTAATTCTAATAACTTATTACTAATATATAAATCTTTCTATTTGCATAATATAATATTATTGGTAATTATATAGAAGGAAAATTTATAGCTTGTTATTGGTAATAAATAAAATACGATATAAATCAGACTTTTTAAGGCTATTTTTAACCAAGTATCACACAAATTATACGAAGCCTATTTATAATATGCATTCGTAATAGTTAGCGTTGTATCCCGCGTGCTGCATTATATTCACGAGCTGGATACCCTAACTCTTAAGATTCCGGGTGGAGCCTGATGGTAGCAAAAAAGGAAAAAACGTATGCGTATGTCGCCGCATGGGCTGGAAATAAAAGTGGCAATGATCTCTTTTGTGCTGAAAAAAGCCAATTCCCCAAAACCCAAGATTATGCCGACTCCAAAAGCCCCATGTGGAAAGAAGCACACAGCAGAAAGAGCGCACGCTCTACCTGGAATATTAAGGTATTTTTTGTCCTATTCCCTCTTCCTCTCGAAAACGAATAGTTTAATATAATTTGTTCAGAATAACATTTCCCCAACTTAGATTTCCTATTTCTACTTCGTGTCAGGCTTTTCGTTTCACTATCATGCGATAATGAACAGAAACAGATAACTAGGCACCTTGCCCCTCCCTCTCCCAGGAAATTCAGGAAAGTTCAAAATACTCCTTGAATTTTGCCGACGTCTCTATCTTCTTGGTCCTGCCTGATTTCTTCGCATTGACAAATCCGCTCTCCTCAAGCTCCTTCATATAGTCATAAGTGGAGCCGCCAAACACCCTTACCAGAACGCTCTGCATCACCGGCTCGTTCTTGCTTATATATGCAAGCACCCTCAGCGCCCCCCTCCTGAGCTCCGGCTTGCCAGCAAGCTCGTTCACCTTTGAAGCGTACTCCTTCTTGACATCCATCTCAAACCTGCCCTCTATCTTGCTGATCTTTAAGGCCGTGTCCCTCTTCTCGTAATCGCCCACAAGCTCGTCAAGCACCTTGTTTACATAGCCTACAGATGCTATGCCGACTGCCTTTGCAAGCTCCTCGGCGCTGAGCGCCTTTCCCGCAACGAACAGCGCCGCCTCTATAAGCTTCTTGTATTCGTCACTCTCGCTCGTCATCTATCTCGTCCTTTTTCAAGCGAACGAATATCTCGTCGAAGAATTCATCCTGGCTGAGCGTGATGTAGCCCCTGTGGGCAAGGAAGAGCAGCGGCACGAAAAGATCCAATAGCACGCTTTCTGTGCTGTTGATCCTGCCTGCAAGATCCGCGAACGTTGCCATCTTGTATGAATCAGCGTGCGCTTTTATAAGCCCGAACACCTTCCGCATCCTCATGCCTATGTCCTCTCTGCTTATCCTTATCTGCACTGGCATGCTCTCCTCAAGCTTTATCTGCTCCCTTTTTTCCTGGACTTTCATAGCTTCCTCAAGCGCATCCATAAGCTCCTCAAGCGTTATCTTCTTCCTTGGCTGCATTCTCAGCTTGAAGATCAGGCCCGGCACCTCTGGCACCTGCCTCCCCACAATCTCTTCAGGCTCGGGCTCCACCGCCTCTGCTTCTTGCTCAGGGTCGTAGAACAGGTGCAGCATCTCGCTCTTCATCCTAAGCAAAACAGAGGCTGCGAATATTATATTTGCAGGAACATGCAGGTCGAGCACCTTCATCCTCTTTATTGCGCCAAGGTACTCCTCAGCTATCACGGCTATATCTATATTCCAAGGGTCAAGCTTGTTGCTTTCCACAAGCTCGATAAGCAGGTCTCGCCACATCGCATTTTTTACAAGTTCCTTAAGGTCAAACTTGCTGTAGTCCCCATAGTAGGTGGAGACTTCTTCACCGGTCGCCATCAAATCTGTAAATATATCACCAGAAAACCTATTTATTTGTTTACCTTCAATAATATCATATCGGTTTAGTGGCGGTACAAAGCCCGCGCCTTCCAGTCTCGGTATCACTGCAGGAATAGGAAGGTTGCGGCGCAAATTCAAATTCTCTGCTTTATTAAGGTGGTAGCATGGTGAGTATTGCAGGTCTAAGGACCAGGATGTACATAACGCTGTTATTGGTATTCGCAATAGGCTTTGGAATCATATATGCTATAATGCTCTACCTCGGCTTTGGATTTATATCTATAGTAATATTCGCACTCCTGTTCTTCGTAGCGCAGTGGTACTTTTCTCCCTCGCTGATGAAGCTCGGGATGCATCTGCACTATCTGCAAAAGGGCGAGCGCGCAGACATCCAAAAGGTTGTTGCAGAGCTTGCGAAAGATGCCGGAGTGCCAACTCCGCGGATTGCGATCGCTCCTGTGAAGGAGCCGAACGCGTTTGTCTTCGGCAGGACCGTGAAAAGCGCAACGCTGGTAATACACCAGGGCCTCCTCTCTATGCTCAACGACAACGAGCTCAGGGCCGTGCTTGCGCATGAGATAGGCCATCTGAGGCACTCCGACTTGGTAGTAATGGCTGTAGTCTCTTTCATACCTGCACTTGCGCTCATAATAGCGGAGTCGCTGTTTTTCAACGGTATGTTTGGCGGCATGGGCGGCAGGAACAACGGCTCTGTGCTTGCACTGGTTGGTATTGCCGCATTCCTTGTGTACCTAATCTCGCAGCTTCTCGTATTATCACTATCAAGGGCAAGGGAGTCATATGCAGACAATCATTCTGCAAACACTACAAAGAAGCCTGAAGATCTTGCAAGCGCGCTCCTCAAGATTACAGCGAGCAATACCGTTGTGCCGTCAAACCAAGCTCCGAGCTCTTCCTCTGCGAGAAGCCTCTATATAGTCGACTTTTTCAATGCAAGGAAGGACATCGCGGAGATGGAGGCGCATATCGATGACATAAAAAGGCTGCTTCCGGGAGTCAATGTTGAGCGGCTCATCGATGAGGCAAAAACCGCGAAAGGCAAAAGAGCAGCATTCCTCGCAAGCATGTTTTCCACGCACCCTTCCACATACAGGCGCATACTCGACCTTGCCGAGATGAAGAGAGACATCGAGAATGCGAAATAAGTCTAAGGCGCCGCGCCGGCTCTGCGATTTCTCCCTGATACAGCCCGCGTGGCTGTACGCTTCCTTATGCGAAGATCAAGCACTATCTCCTCCTCTGCTGCAGAATACGGCCGCACCACCCTGCTTGATACAAGCTCTGCCGTTGCACCGCAATCCGCTATCTTGCGCTTCAACATGCGCGCTGCCTCCCCTGCGCCGCCTATCCTGCAGAATGTGTATACATGTATCATAGCACTCCTCTTTGCTACCGCCACGGCCTCTTTTATGAATTCCGATGAGTCCTTCGGGAGCGGCATCACAACCCTGTCGGCGTAGTCAATGTACTTTCTGTAGACTTTCTTCACATCCCCGCATACCGCCTTGGCGTTGTCAAGCTTGTTGATAGTAATATTCTTCCTCATGTAGTCGCATGCATATTTGTTTATTTCTATTCCTATTACCCTGGCATGCCTGTGCGCCTTCGCTATCTCCAATACAAACGGCCCCACTCCTGCAAACATGACCACAACATTCTCGCCATCGCCCACCAGCGAAGCTATTCTTTGCCTTTCGAATGACAGCCTATTTGAAAAAAAGACCTTTCTCACGTCAAATACCATCAAGCAGTTATTTTCCCTGTATCTTGCAATGAAGCTCCTTTTGCCCGCGACGTACCTTACGCTCCTTGTCCTATAAACTCCTGAAACAGGGCCGGCCTTCTCCAGCACAGTCTCAACGTTTTTATTGGCTTTCAATATCGCGTCCGCAATAAGCCTCCTCTTCGATCTGAGTGCGGCTGGCACCTCTATAATTACGATGTTGCCCAGAGAGTCATACCCTTTGACCATTGCCTTGAGCTCCTCACTGCTGAGTTCCGGGCGTAGCAGCTCCTGGTAGCTTACGCCTGCTTCCTTTTTCCTGCCCCTGCCTTTTATTATGCTTGCGCCTGCGCCTTTGAGAAGCTTTTTAATTCTTTCACTATCAATATCTACAATAGGAAATAGAACATAGCCTTGGCTATGTTTGACATATCTCTGCCTGTCCATTACGTTGTTGTGCATTAGAAGCTTTTTTACAGATTCAGCTGCTTCCTTGCGCACCTTTACAAACATCGTGTTTTGGCCCGGCATAGGTATCAGTGTTTATTATTTTTGTTTTGCAACTATATATGTTGCTTTCGCAAATAAGTATCAAAAAGGCAATGCATAAATTCCCTACCGTATAAAGTATAAAAGAGAAATGAATAAGAGGTGCTTCGGTGTATTTTGTAGCAAAAGTGACTTCAGGTCAGGAACGCGTAATAGCAAACATGCTGCAGAACAAGGCAAGCAAGTTCGGCAGCACTATCTACTCTATAATAGTTGTAGAAGGCATGCGCGGGTACATAATTATAGAGGCGGAGGATGAGGTCGCGTGCATGAACTTCATTACCAAGGAGAAGAACATACACGGCATACTGCCTAAGCCTTTGGGAGAGGATGAGATTGAAAAGCTTGTAGCCATAAAGACTCTTGCGGCGGAGATAGCAAAAGATGATATAATAGAGTTTGTTGCGGGCCCATTCAAGGGCTACAAGGCAAAAGTAATAAAGGTTGACGACCTTAAAGGAGACGTTACGGTTGAGCTTATGGATGTGGTTGTGCCTATTCCTATAACAACAAAGCTTAACACCGCGCGTGTTGTGGAAAAAGCACACGCACAGGAAGGGCAGGAGGCTTCAAGGTGAAATAAATGGGAGAAATTGTAATATCAGGTTTAGTAGAGGGGGGCAAGGCGACAAGCGGACCACCTTTCGGCCCGGCGCTCGGCCCGCTAGGCGTTAACATAGGCGCGATCGTCGGAGAGATCAACAAGCAGACTGCCGCGTTTGCAGGGATAAAGATTCCCGTAAAGGTATTTGTAGACACCTCTACTAAGCAGTACCGCGTTGAGATAGGCTCGCCCACAACCAGCGCTCTCATACTCAAGGAGCTCGGTGTGCCGGCAGGCGCTAAGGCGAAGGACGAAGTTGTCGGAAATCTTACTCTAGAGCAGGTCAAGAAGATCGCCTCTCTGAAAGAGTCTACAATCTACGGCAAGAGTATAAAGGAGAGGGTAAAGCAGGTGCTTGGCACATGCAAGAGCATGGGCGTTACATGCGAAGGCCAAAATCCGAAGGAGATAATAAAGAAGATAGACAGCGGCGAGCTGGCGCTGTAATGCGCACCCAAGCCAGAAGCATGCGTGCAGCAGCAGGCATATACACACAACCCGCTCTCATCTACCGAATTCTACGGCAAAGGTTCGGCTTTCTGAACTGGTGGCCCGGAGAGACAAAAGCTGAGATACTTATAGGAGCAGTTCTGACGCAGCAGACCTCATGGAAAAACGTGGAGAAGGCAATCGCGGAGCTCAAGCGCAATAACGCCCTCAGCATAGAGAATATCGCAAAGATAAATATAGGAAAGCTTGAAAGGCTCATAAGGCAGAGCGGCTTTTATAGGCAGAAGGCGAGGCGCCTCAAGGGTATATGCACTTATATCCTCAAAAGGCACGGCAGTATCGAGGCGATGTTCAGGCAGGACATCGCAGAGCTCAGGAAGGAGCTGTTAAGCTTGAACGGTGTAGGCAGGGAGACCGCTGACTCGATAATACTATATGCTTCTGAAAAGCCTATATTTGTGATAGACGCCTATACGCGCAGGGCCATGTCGCGAATAAGCGGTGGCGTTATAAGTGAAGAGACGGATTATGACACTCTGCGCGCGTATTTTGAGTCACACATCAAAAAAGACATTACACTATACAAAGACTTCCATGCACAGTTCGTAGAGCTTGGGAAAAACTACTGCAAGGCCAAGCCTTTATGCGAGGAGTGTCCTTTGAATAGAGTATGCATTTACGCGGTGCGCGAGAACGCAAAGCAATGAAGTTATTTATAGATTAGTTTTAGAAACAATAGTGTAAAATCTAAGTGCTCATGCGGCGGGGTAGCTCAGCCTGGTGGAGCGCTAGACTCATATCAAAGATCTATGAGTGATGAGCCTTTTAGGCTATGACGAGACATCTAGAGGCCGCGGGTTCAAACCCCGCCCCCGCCACCATCTTTTTTATGCGTAAGCAACTGTGCAAAACATTTTCTCGATCGCAGTTTCTTCTTTTTCTATTCTCAAATAAAATTGCAAAGATGTCAAAAAGAGTGTGGCAGGCAATAGCCCCCTTTTTGTTTTAGGCAGCATTCGTCTAAGCGGCTTAAAGCCTTGCGTACAGCATGCGCATCGGCACGTTTCATCCGCACCGGCGCGCTCGTCTTGTCATCGCTTTTTGCGCCGCAGCGGTATCGTTTCTGCTCCGAATACGCCCTTGGAGCGTTGCATGCAATGCGTACGAGGGGAGCTTCCTCCTTTCGGTAAGCTGCCCGCCTGCCACGCTGTTATTCCTCAACCAAGTTATTTATTATTTTTCACGCAGCGCATGCGTTTCTGGTTCGCGGCGCTCATGAGCATGTACCGAAAGCCTTTTTTACTTTGCCTCTCAAATAAAAGTGATTGTATGGTTTTTGGTATAAGCTTCGGAAGCGCAACAATAAGCGAGATTATATTATTCCTGCTCATAGCGGTTGTGCTGTTTGTCATATTCAAGATAGGAAAGGCGATACTTAAGCTTATTTTCGGCATAATAGCAAACAGCATACTCGGCCTTGTCTCGATGTTCGTGCTCAATTCGGTTTTCGGAATGGGTATACCTGTGGAGCTTGCAACAATAGTCTCTGCTGCACTCTTCGGCCTTCCTGCTGTGGGCACGTTTGTGATATTAAGGCTTTTCGGAATTCCGGTATAGCTGCAATCTCTGTGTTATTTTCAAAGATTAGGAAGAGGCAAGCTTGATGTCTGAGGCTTCAAGAGTCTTGCGCTTCGCATGCTTGGCGAGCTTCACTGACTTGCTCGCTATGCTGTACGCAATTTTGTTTATACTTTCGTAAAATTCAGCAAGCGCCTCGTCGCTAACACGCGTTGCACCAGCCTCTTTTAGTATCTTCTTCGCAGTTGATTTTGAGATATACACGAAAGCACCTTGATTTAGATTATCAACCCAATTTTATAATGTTTGCTATGCAGCTGTATTTGCGGAATTCATTCCGCAGTGCGCTTGCATTTCAAATCATACAAACTGCTCGAACACTCTCTGCGTTACCTCCTTGCCGAGTATCTTCTCCACCTTCTCTCGGTTCGCCTTGACCTCTGCCACACTTGTTATGCCGTTGGAGTAGAGCATGCGCGCCCTTACCCTGCCTATCTGTTCCAATCTCACCAAGTCGAGCAGCTCCTCCTTTATTCCGTACTTTATCCTTATCCTTATATCAGTTATCTCCCTCGCGTTCGCCTTCGCAAGCTTTGCGAGCTCGGTAGCGGAATACGCAATCCAGTCTGCGATTGCAAGCTTAGAGTAGATTGCGCCAGGCGTAGTCGCATACTTGTTTATTAGCACATCTTCCCTTGCCTCGTTGATCCAGTCATAAAGCATAAGTGCAGTGGAGAACGCGCCCACAGGGTCATAGTATCCAAGACTCTCATCCTTTTCGTAGTCCTGCCATATTGACTTGTTCAAGTGCCTGTAATGCACATACATGCTTTCCGCTTCCTCGGTCGCACGCAGGTAGGGTCTCATCTCAAGAGTGTTCGAGATCATATACAGCACGCCTATCACATCCTGCTTCATTGAGAGCGCCTCTATAATCCATCTTGCGGAGAGTGGATCTATGTAGAGCTCGCTCACTCTTTTGCCTATGCGTGTCGCCTTGTACCTTTCTTTGCCTTCTCTTATTATGAAGCCCCACTGCTCAAGGTTCTCCAGCACCTCTCTAACAACTTCGCGTATGTGCCTGCTTCTGCCGTACTGGTAGCCGTAGAATGTATGGAGCATAAACTCCTCTAGCGCGCTCGTGCTGTTCAGGAAATCCTCTGCGATAAACGCAAGCACATGCATGCGCATTGCGGGCGCCATGCCCAAGCCAGAGTCGATAGGCTCAGGCTCTGCCTCGAGGTAGCGCCTCACAAGCTCCTTCGCATTTTCACTGTTCTTCGCTATAAGCAGCGCCCTGCCCTCTGTATCATAGCCCGGCCTTCCCGCCCTTCCGAAGAGCTGCAGCACCTCATTTACCCCGAGCCTTTCAGACCCAAGCCCGTTGCTGTACCTGCTTGTATCCTTCACAAGCACTGTGTGCGCAGGGGTATTGACTCCAAGCGCAAGGGTTGTGGTTGAGCATATTACTTTTATTAGTCCTCTTTTGAAGGCGTCTTCGATGTACCACCTCTGCTGGTTCATCAGGCCGGAATGGTGGAAGGCAACTCCCTTCCTTACCAAGCCTGAAAGCTTTTTGCACTGCTCTGTGGGCCTCTGCAGCACATTGAGCACGTTCTCCGCTACCTCATTCAACTTCTCCTTCTCTGCATCGCTCAGTTTTCCATTCACATACTCGGAAATCCTTGCTGCACCAGCCTCCGCATTCCGCTTTGTCGAATAGAAGACAAGAGCCTGCTTGCCTCTGCCGAGCGTGTCGTCTATGACCCTTAGCTCGGGCGGCGCGGAGTCCATGCCAAGTTTCTCCTTCGCGGATTTGTCTATGTAGTTTATATAGTCGCCATTCACCACGCCTTTCCTGAGCGGCACCGGCCGGTAGTCACTCTTGACAAGCCGCGCCGAAAGCCATTTTGCAAGCTCTTCCGCATTGCCTATCGTTGCACTCAGCGCCACGATCTGCGCCTTTGTGGTGTCTTTTAGCTTTGTTATGAGCAGCTCCAACGTAGGGCCGCGCGACGGGTCGCCTATAGTATGCAGTTCGTCAAAGATGATGCAGCCCACGCTGCCGAGCCAGTCAACACCGTGTCTTATGAGGCTGTCGAACTTTTCAGTCGACATAAAAATCAGTTCGAAGTCTGAGAGCCACGGGTCGTTTGAGTCTAGGTCTCCTATGGATATGGCGCTTTTGAGATACGGGTAATTCCTCTTGAACTCCTCAAACTTCTCCGATACAAGCGCACGCATCGGCCCTATATACACCGCCTTCCTGCCATGGGTCAAAACAGTGTTTATCGCCGCTATCTCGGCAACAAGCGTCTTGCCGCTCGCTGTGGGAGACGCAACAACAATGTTCTTGCCTTCGAGCAATCCGTTGAGTACAGCCTGCTCCTGCGGCGGCGTCAGGCTGTGTATGCCCCTCTTTTCAAGCGATTCTACAATCTCTCCGGGCACTTTTCCTTTTAAGTAGGATACGTCCATGGTATTATATAAGCAGATAAAGTTTTTATAACTGAATACCTAACTGAATACGCGATAGAATTTTGTGTACGCCGTGCACGACCAAACAGCAAGGAAGCCACTATCGCGACTCTGCAGGTGTGGATTTGAATGCAAAGAACATAATATCAGAGGCCAGGAAGAATAAGGCCCAGATAACGCTGGAATTCCTGCTTGTATACTCGTTGGTCTTGATTGTATTTCTAATCATATTCGCGCTCATCGTAGCGCAGAGGGCATCGACACTCGCATCGCAGGAGTATTCATCGATGCAGCTCGTTGCTCAGACAGTTTCTACAGCTATAGATACAGCCCTCTATTCTGGCAGCGGCTATACTGCAACAGTGCAGCTTCCTCCAGCGTTCGGCACCACGCCATATAATCTTTCTATCTCCAGCACAGGTGTTATAATCGCAAGCATGCTTGTGGGAAAGGAAGTGGTCAGTGCGCAGGCGTTCAGTGATGCAAGAAGCCTGATTGTAAACGGCACAGTTGTAGCATCAGGAAACGGAATTACTTTATACAAAGTTCCGGCATACAAGGGCAGCGTGTACATAGCGAACTCTAATGGCGTAATATACATAGACCAGCAGCCGGTTTCCACGCTTGCGCTCGCAAGGTATTTAAACGTAAATGTCAGTTTCAACGGAAAGGTGGCGCAGTTCAACGGGCAGAGCAGTTATATTTACGGAAGTCTTACAGGCTATTTTGGCGGAAATAATCCATTAACTGCTGTAGCTTGGGCCTATATATCACCCAGCGGAAATGGACCAATATTTGGAGTAACTAGCTGTCCGCCAGGTGGCTGTTGGAATATGCCCTTCCTAAGTGAGGAAGGCCTTACAGTTTTTGGCTGGATATGGGGAGTCAATTCAAACAACCCGATAAGCTATAGTGTACCATACTCTGGGTGGTACATGCTAGCAATAACCTATAACCCATCCGGATCTGGAACTGAAGATTTCTATGTTAATGGAAAACTTGTTGGCAGCGCATCTGGCCAATATTCTCCATCAGGCGCCACTGATTACTGGACAACTTATATAGGCGGTGCAAAACCTAGTGGAATGAACGATTACTATAACAGCCTTATAGCAAATGTACAAGCGTTTGCAACAAACCTAACATCAAGCCAAATTCAAGCTCTTTACCAAGAGGGTATAGGTGGCGCGCCTATTGACTTGCAGCATCTTGTTGGTTGGTGGCCGCTTAACGGCAACGCGAACGACTACAGCGGCAACGGCAACCAAGGAACACCATATAATGTTAGCTTTATGGGACTTGCGCAAATAAATGCACATGTAACAAATTCCAACGGTGCAAACGCTATAGGGGATTTAGTCGGATTTACTTCCACCTCCGGAAATTTCAGCACCTCAAACAAGGGAAACTTTGCAGCTTATACTAATACCAATGGTATTGTCACAGCTTTTCTTACAGGTATTGGCACTGCGCCGACAACAGCAAATATTACAGTGACCGCGTTTAATGGTAATTATACTACAATAGGAAATGTGGTCAGCTGGTGGCCGTTGAATATAGGAACAGGCAACATCATTTATGATTTGAGCACGCATTACAATAATGGTGCATTTACGAATCCCGCATGGCCTCAACTAGCAAACAGCACTAATTTTATATCTGCGCAGTTTCCGGGCAATTTGGCAAACACTGCCGGCAACAGCATAGAGAATGGTTTTATCACTATAAATAACACCGACATATATGGCATTCCAGCAAACCGGACATTTACCGTAGTTGCATGGATCTATTATAAGGGTGAGACTTCAAGTCATTGTCAAGGCATATTTGGTGACTGGCCAGGTCCTGGCCCCGGTTTTCAGCTTATAGGATGGGGATGTAGTGTACTTGTCGTGAACGGCTCATCAGTAAACTGGCCCTCTGGCGTAAGCTCTTTTCCAAAAGGAAGATGGGAGATGGTAACCGCAGAATATACGGCTAGGACAGGCATGGCTATGGTGTACCTGAACAACTCCGTTTTTGCGAGCCAGCAGCTCCCAACATCTCTTTCTCTTTTGCAGAAGATACCCTATTATATAGGTGACGATGCATGGCAATCTGGTGGCTATGATACTTTTAACGGTTCAATATCCAATGTGCAGCTGTATTCTACATTTCTCACTTCCAGCCAGATAAATACATTATACAATGAAGGTATAAACGGCGTGCCACTTAATAATGCCGGCCTTGTCGGCTGGTGGCCGCTCAATGGCAACGCGAACGACTACAGCGGCAACGGCAACAACGGAAAGATAAACTATAATGTTTCATTCATAAACAGCAATGAAAAAACCCAATATGCCTACTCTGTGGCGCAGTTCAACGGGCAAAATAGCGTGATTCATACTAATCTTTTATTTCCTTCTATAAATACTGTAAACTTTACTGTAACTGGTTGGGTATATCCACAACTTATAATACCTCACAATCCTGGCGGAATCGTTGATGCAGATAACGGAAATAATGGATGGGGCTTATATTACTGGCAGGGTAACCCGGGGTATTTAGATTTTTGGATACTCGGGCAAGGTTACACTCAGGATATGACCTTTGGACCTGTGTATCCTAATAGATGGACATTCTTTTCTATAACTTATTGGTATACTGGGAGCGCATGGTATGCTGATGGATATATAAATGGAAAACTAGTCGATGGACCTGTTCAAAGAGGTGGCATAGTCGAACCATTACCATTTGGTATTGAGATCGGTCAGATAAGAGAGACAACCGCTTATATGATGAACGGTTCTATAGCAAATGTCCAGATCTACAACACCTCACTTTCAGCAGCACAGATACAGCAGCTTTACCAGGCAGGGCTGCAAACATATAAACGTCTTACACTTTCGTTAGGATGAAGATATGAATAAGTATTTGAAAGCGCAATTCTGGAGTTTTGACATAATCTTTTCAATAATAATATTCAGTATTGCGCTTACCATACTCACTTTAACATGGTTTGGGATAAACTCACAGCTTTCCCTCGCCTACGGAAGCGGAGCAACGGTGATGGAGCTTCAGGCGGAAACACTCGCGCAAACGCTGATGTCTACAGGCTACCCGCCCTCATGGACTGCTATGGTAAACACAACCAACCCAAGCACATGGGGCAGCGTGAGCATAGGCCTTGCCTCTGCATCAGGCAGTTCCTCTCTATCAACGCAGAAGATATACACATTCATGTCAATGTCAAATTACAACTACCAGGCCCTGAAGCCGGAGCTCGGCATAGCTTACGAATATTATGTTATAATAAAAAGCCCGTCATTCAATATAACAATAGGGAGCAACCCTATGCTAGGCAAAGCCCTGTCTACCTATGTTGTCAAGAAAAGCGTGTTGGTAAACGGAGTGCCCGCAGTTATGGAGGTAATTGTATGGACCAGCAAACCACTCGCAGTGGTGTAAAATTGTAATGCACAGGTGCAAGAGATGAAGCAGCTGAAAGGTTTCATATTCACGCTCGATGCAGTCTTTGCGCTGATCGTCGCAAGCGTAGGAGTATCAATACTACTCTACATGCACTTCACTTCTCCAAGCCTGTCGCAGCCGCAGACAACTCAGGCGCTTAGCATACTCCAGAATCTTCTCGAGACAAAAACAGGCGCAGCTACAGGCTCTCAATACACCCTTTTTGCATCAAGGACTGGGAGCGATATGGCGGGCTGGCCCGCTTTTGGAGGAAATGGAAAGCTCTCTTCAAGTGCGCCTTACGGTCCGCAGGCGCTTGATCTCATATATAATTTTACAGCTTCAAGTACTATAGTCCCGATAATCGCAGCAGATGACGGCGTAGTTGCATTTGGAGCTGGAACATACCTGTATGCATTAAACGCCACCACAGGCAAGCTGGTGCAGGGATTTCCGGTGTCAACAGGTTCTACCTTCCTTGGTTCTCCTGTCATCTATAGGCACACCATAATATATGCAAACGCTTCAGGCTATCTTACCGCAGTAAGCACTTTGAATGGTGCAAAAATATGGAGCAATAATATAGGAGTTTCGATAGGTACACCTATTGCACTAGAGGATGGCTATCTTGCATTTGGTAGCGGCTTTGACTTTTATCTTGCCTATCCATCTAACGGCACCATTCTATCTTCTGCGTCGCTGCCAGAGGCAGCGCAGGTCCCGGCGTATGCAAACGGCGAGTTTATAGCAACTACATCCTCTCCAGGCTCAACTAATTATCTGCTTTCTTACGCATTAAATGGAAATGTGCTTACAAGAAACTGGTTTGCCACACTTTCTACTTCGCCAGTAAGCCCACCATCTGTTTACAACAATCTTATATTTGTAGGCAACGGCGCAAGTCTTGAAGCGTTTACATTGGGGGGAACTCAAAAATATAGCGTTACATTAAACTCACAGATATATGGGAGTATTGCAGAATCGAGGGGCAATGCGTATGCAGAAACCTCTAGTGATCTATACGCATTTAATATATCCACTGGAACGGCAACCTCGTCCCTTACAAATCCCGATTCCGAAAATGCAACTCCGGCTGTGAGCAGTTATGATGTATATATTATGCCGAGCACAGCGAGCGGCAGCACCTTTGAAGCCTATGACCTTGCCTCTGGCAGAAGGATATGGAACTTTACTTTTCCCTCTTCAACATATAATAAATTTGCAAGTATCACACTTGCATATGGTAATGCATATGTTGCGAGCGGAAGCACACTCTACGCTTTTGGGACATGCAGAGCAGAGCCCAACCAAAGCCTTATGAGCTCAATTGCTGGCTTCTATCTAAACAATGAGGGTGGCTGTGCAACAATGATACTTAATAGCACTTATCCATCTGGGAATTTAGGCATATTTATAAACAACACATTCGCACCTAGCTTGCAGACCGCTAACTTCAACGGAATCTGGTCTAGCGGACCATATAATTCTAAAAGCCTTATATTGACTTCTACGCAAATTGCTGGCGGAAACAAAAACTTCACAATAACCATGTGGGTTAAACCAAGTGCAATTCAGAACTTTAGCCACTCATGGACTACTGCTGTTTTCTCATTTTATGGCTATCAGGCTTTTGGAATACAAAACAGTTGTTTGCCCAATACCTGCCTTGTACTACACCGCTGCAGTCCTGCAGACACAAGCAGCGGTGTGATGCTCCCCTACTCCATATTCAATAATCAATGGTACTTTATAGCCGTTTCTGTCAAATACCCTAATTACTACTGGCAGATAAACGGCGTAAGTTCTTCAGATACAAATACAAACAATTATACCTTCTCGAATGCCGCTACAATAGGAACCCAGTTTGCCCAGTGCGACAGCAATGCCTTCAACGGCTCGATTGCAAATGTACAAGTGTATAATAAATCACTTTCACCTGCAGAGATACAGCAAATCTATCAAAACGGAATTTACAGCTTTCCACTGCAAGGTGCAGGCCTTGTCGGCTGGTGGCCGCTAGACGGCAACGGTAACGACTACAGCGGCAACAACGATGGAGGCATACCATATAATATAAATTATATAAACACTGGTTATATGCCTCAATCTCTGCAAAGTGCATATCAGGTAAGCAAGGGAACAATCCCGTTAAGCATAAATTCAAATGGTGTTAATAAAATTTATAACATAAGTGCTGTATTATGGAGATAAAGTTGCCAAAACGCAAGATAAATAGCAGTAAGAAAGGCATACTGTTCACATTAGTGACAATAATCCTTTTCGTACTTATGCTGGGCGAATTGATAACCTACATCATAATTAATATAAACTACAATAACCTCGGCACCTCTGCTTCTGTCATACTGGATTCAGGCAGTTTCGCGCAAAGCGCTTCAGCCGGCGCATCCGCATTTCTGCACGACAGCCTTCGCACTTCGCTTAATGCGCTGATTTACTATGAATCAAATCCCTCTTTGCGTAAAGATTATTTTGTAAACAACACAGCACTTGTTCTTGAATCCCTTATAAATAACGGCACGATAATGGGTAATACCATACTTAAAGGGTATATGGGCAACTCGACGATGTCAAGCTTTCTCACATCTTTAAAAACCCAGGCAGCATACCAGAACCTTAATTTGAATATAACAAACAGCACACTCGCTGTATACCAAGGCTCTCCATTTACCTTAAACGCAAGCTTCACTGCTTTGGCTATAGTGAACTCTTCGCAAGGCACCTTTACTTATCCTATAAAGGCGCAAGCCAGCATTTCGCTTAACGGCACCGCAGACCTTTATGAAGTTGAGAGTGCAAATCCACAGCAGATACGTGTAATGAATAGCACACTTGTAACCGTGGTCGGCAATACACGTGCCGCATATGGAAGCAGCTCGCCTTTCATGTTCGACTACGGCACTATTCTTGTCGAGCCTCCAGGAATATCCTGCGCTTCTGTGCCTTCTCAATATAGGAATTCAAACTACATACTCGCAACCAGCAGCGCAACCGCAATAAACCAAAGCGTATGCAATATGGGCGGGCTTGTAACATATACGCCAAATACAACAACTCCATTAAAGCCATATCTGGTATACTCATCAAGTTCTAATATATTCAACTACTTGCAGAACGGCACTAAGCTGCTGCTTAGCGGAAGCAGCCTATCGCTGCTCAACATTTCCGGCTTAAAAAGTGCGTACAACAATAATTATTATTACCCTTCACTTTCCTCGCCTTCTTACTTGGACAGTGCTGAGGGGAATTTAGCTGCCCATTCCAGAAACGGCATGTTTTCACTATATTCTTTAAACAGGCATGTGGCAAATTTCGGTGCGAGTACTGCAGACCAAATTATAGTGAATCATGAGTACTTTCAAGGTAATTCCTTTACAATACTCGCGTGGGTTTACTGGCCTCCAGGAACAAATTTGGCAAGCCCTGGTACTAGTAATGGAGATTTAGGTTATGCGTGGAGTGGACCTGCTGCAACTGATGAAGGTTTTGGAATTTTTTCACGCGCTGATCACTGGTACCTTAATTTCTTTGGTGATGACTTGGAATGCTCTGCAGGGCCAGTAGCAGGTCGTTGGTATCAGTTTGGGGCAAGCTGGAATGCCTCGACAAAGCTCCAAACTATATGGGTAAACGGTGCTGCAAACTGTACTAGAACCAGTTCTGGCAGCTTAACAACAAGTTCACCGCTTTATATCGGCAGTGGCGCGGGTACATGGGATAGTGGTGCATATATGGATGGTCCAATCTCAGATATACAGATCTACAACACTGCTCTCTCATCAAGCCAGATTCAGCAGCTTTACCGAGAAGGTCTAGGCAGCCCTCCGGTAAGTAGCGCCGGCCTTGTTGGCTGGTGGCCGCTTAACGGCAACGCGAACGACTACAGCGGCAACGGCAACAACGGCGTTCCTACAAACGTAGCTTATACTAACCTAAATAATTATGTAGGCAATCCGCTCAGCTATGGTACAGTTGGAAATAAGTATAATTACCAGACTGTGGCGGGATTTGGATGCAGCAACACTGCAAACTGCATTTCGTCCTCACTATTCATGCCAAGCTCTACATATGTACTGCCTGTAACATTGACAAACTCGCAGAGCATCGCAACTCCTGCACCATTCCAACAGATGATCAGCTTCAATCCCTCTACTTATTCGGCGTATGAGGCAAGCAATCTGGGCAATATACGTTTCTACCAAAACGGCACTGAGCTGTACAGCTGGTGCGAAAGCGGGTGCAGCTCGGCTTCAAGCAACGCCATATTCTGGGTAAAGCTGCCTAATGGCATACCTGCAAGTTCCAGCATAACTATAAACATGACCTTCGAGCCTGTCAGCACAAATTATGACGGCGTATACGCGGGTGAAGCCCCGCAGCTCAGCCCTACCTATGCAGAATATGATGATGGGGCGAATGTATTCAATAGTTATTGGAACTTTGCTGGAACAAGTTTGCCAAGCGGTTTGAATACACTTCTCGACGGTGGGAGCGTTACTGTAAATAATGGAGTAGAATTAGCACCGGGTAGTGGTGTAACAGATGTATATTCTTCTGCAACTGTAACTACCCCTGCCATTGTTGAAGCTTTAGCTACCTCTGATAGTGTTTCCGATGCAGCTGTATTCTTCTCTGAAACCGATATAACTTCTACACCATCTTCTGGTGCGAATATAAATAATGGTTACATAGGTGGATATGCGGGAGGAGCAACACAAGAATTATGGAAAGATGTTAATGGGGCATATAGTCCAATTGTAACAGGTAGTTCAGCTACTTATCCTGCAATATTATCTTTAATATGGGGTGGCACAGGGAATTTAGAAGCAGAATTTAATTATGGTTCTGCGTTAACATCAACAGATACAAGCTTTTCTGTAGGAAGTGGGTGGATTGTAGGACTTACTTCTTATAATCACGGCACTTCTCCTTATGTAAAATATCAATGGCTTCGCACTCGTGCCTATCCACCCAACGGCGTGATGCCAAGCGTAAGCTTCAGCAGCGTAATGCCTTATCCTTTACCATCGCATTACACTCTAGGTGCAATAAATGGTGCATTGTTGCCAAATGTGGCACAGTTCAACGGGCAGAACGGCTACATCGCAGTAGACACTGCACTACCTTTATCACCATCTCAGATAACAGTATGCGCCTGGATAAACCCGACTGTAATAACTGGTTCACGCAGGGAGATTGTAGGCAACGACAATACTGCAAGCGATAGCTTCTTCCTCTCCTTAAATAATAATGGAAATTCAGAGGGAGATTTTTGGGTTCATACCACTAGTGGATGGTA
>OGCG01000382.1_pt1 | contig 28241 bp, 23 predicted proteins | sample 1570061 | NCBI WGS metagenome assembly OGCG01 (sample SAMN06268698, study PRJEB24515) | hot springs metagenome | isolation source: Joseph's Coat, Yellowstone National Park, Washington, USA | place: USA:Joseph's Coat, Yellowstone National Park, Washington, USA
TAAATTTTTAGTACGCTTACACTAAATTCGCCCCCGTGGATAGCAATCGCCGTTTACAAATCAGTTTGAAATGTGAACTAATATCATCAAAATATTATCTATTACAAATCATTAAATAAATGTACAATACTTATTTTTGGTAATTTTCAAAATCTTGATTTTTTTAATTCACACTAGATTACTGATTAATCACGTAGTCATACGGCCATTCATAATATCTAACCTATTAATGATACATCTCTTATAAATTTTTAGTACGCTTACACTAAATTCGCCCCCGTGGATAGCAATCGCCGTTTACAAATCAGTTTGAAATGTGAATTTATTATTCAAGATATCATCATTACAAATCATACTCATAAAATAAATGTACAACACTTATTTTATGAGTTTTTTGGTAATTTTCAAAAACTTGATTTTTTAATTCACACTAGATTACTGATTAATTACGTAGTCATACAGTCATTCATAATATCTAATCCTAAATTATAAATTATTTTCATATAATAAATGCAAAATATTTATTTTATGAATTTTTTGGTAATTAGCAATCTCTTGATCTCATTATTCACACTAGATGACTGAACAATCACGTAGTCATATGACCATTCATAATACGCCTTACATCCTTCAGCATTAAATTAGCCTTTGTAGACAGTATTTTAATCTATGCTGATATTAATAGGACCATTTATAAATCAGTTTGAATTGTGAATTTAATTATCAAGACACCATTAATTACCTGTTATACTCACACAATACATGTGGAACACACATTCAGTGAGTTTTTTAGTAATTTATGATGTCTTGATTTTTTATTCACACAGGATAACTGATTAATCACGTAGTCATACAGCCATCAATAATATCTAATCTCGATTTTTTTAAAATTTTTAGTATGGCCCCCATAAATAAATGTAGAACACATATTTTGTGAGTTTCAAGATAATTATTAATCTCTTGATTTTTTAATTCACATAAAATTACTGACTAATTACGTAGTCATACGGCCATTCATAATATCTAATCCTATTTTTTGTATGCATCCACTAAATTCCATCCTCTTTTATGAGTTTTTTGGTAATTTATAATCTCTTGATTATCTAGTTCACATTAGATGACTGATTAATCACGTAGTCATATGACCATTCATTATACGTCTTACATCCTTCAGCATTAAATTAGCCTTCGTGGACAGCATTTTAACCTATGCTGATATTAATATATAATACCTATTATATTAGTAAATAATATTATTTATCCATTTCTATAATAAAAAATAATAATATTATTAATATAATATAATGTCAGAACCAGATAATTTACTTTTAATACCTAAATATCTTCCAAAAAGGAATGATATTCCTATCCTAAATAGGATTGAAACTATTCCTAATTCTTCTTCCCTTGATTTTTTATTACATATAGTTGCATATTACATTACAGATCACCAAATGAAAGTTATTATCCGAAGAATGGACCATCCTAGTGGCTGGAAAGAAAATTTAATCATCCTCCTATATGATGAATCTTTAAAGAATAAAGAAGAAATTAATATTGGCCCATCCAATACTAATTATTTATCGTTAAACCTTACCACTAATATTGAACTAAAGAAGACTAATCTTGATTATGAACAAATCATCCCCAAAAGGATAGTTCAAACTTTTGAAACTAATAAAGCATTTTCAATCCTTCATTATAATACTATTATGACTTTAATTGAACTTAATCCAGAATATGAATACTATTTTTTCGATAAAGATGATAGAAGAAAATTTATTAAAGATAATTTTTCTCCTGATATTTTAGAATGCTATGATCTATTGGTCCCAGGATCATATAGAGCCGACTTCTTTAGATTATCCTATTTTTGTATCTTCGGCGGTTGTTATTTCGATTGTAAATGTACCTTAAGAAAACCACTCAGAGAAATTTTACTTAAAAATCAACATAATTTCCTCCTAAAAGATCTCGGAACTCCCGGCCTTTTAACTACCTTTATTGCCTCCCGTAATAATCAAAAATTTTTCCAATGTATTGATAAATTTAAATTTTTAATTAATAATAATCTATATGATCCTAAATATAAATGTCTTGGTCCTATGATCTTCCATGATATTTTTAAAGATGAGAAATTAGATGAAAGATATTTTACATTACCATTATCACTCCCAATATGGGGGATATCAGACCGAAATAAAAATATCATAGTTATTTTTAATTATAAAGGATATTATGATGAATGTAAAAAAAAAATAGTATTAACGCACTATACTGCATTCTTTAATTTAAGGAAAATGTATTGTATAAAATATGGGAATTTTACTCCTAGATATAAAATCTTTTTTGTCCCATATAAATATTTATCTGAAACATTTGATGTTAAACTTAAAGGGAATCAAGAAAATGAAGACCAAATTTTAGTAGTTAGAAAAAATGCACAAAAAGGATGGAAAAGCGATCTTATAATTAAAATTATTGACGAAAAATTAGATCATGAATATTTAGTTAGAGTAGGACCATCTAAAGAATGGAAAAAGGAAATTAAATTTAGATAATTAGTTTATACTTAATCTTTATAATTATTAAAATTATAATAAAACTTCATGATTATATGAATTTATAAACTATTAATTATCTAAATTCCCATTTAATTATTATAGGTTATCTTTAAAAATATTATTAATATTATTTGTTCTCAAATTTTAAAAGATAAATTTGAGAACAAAATTATATTTTATAAAATTAAATTTTATTGTATTTATACCTTATAAATTATTTTCTAATTTTATTATATCCCTATGAAAATAGATGTGTGTCTTCTTGCTAGTAATGAAAATCCAATGTATTACATGATCTATCCTTATGTAAAATTAGTTTGGGAAAAACTATTAAATATTAAATGCATCCTAGTATATATAGGAGAAAGTATACCAAAAGAATTGGAAAATTATACTAACAGTATTATCCTATTTAAACCTATTAAAAATCTACATACTGCCTTCATAGCACAATGTATTAGATTGTTATATCCATGCATCATGGATGAATATAAAAATGGTATTCTCATATGTGACATTGATCTGATCCCTTTGAATAATTATCTAATTAAAAAAACTGAAGGGATCAATGATGATTATTTTGTTAATTTTTTCCTGAAAGATAAATTAATAGCATGTGAAGAAATTAATATTATTTATAATGTAGCATCATACTCGGTCTGGAGGGATATTTTTAAGATCCATTCATTAGATGATATTATCGAAACGCTCCAAAGTTGGTATAAATTTGCAGGCCAATATCATTATGACCCTATCTATAGATCCAAATGTAAGGGTTATCATACTGATCAAAAAATGTTCTATAAATATATTAATAGTTGGGAAAAAAAGAATACTCATTTTCATATTGAAAAAGATGATGGTATACAAGTTATTGATTTTTCACCAAAAATCCTTAAAAATAAAAAAATTTTAAAAAATATTGAAGAAGGTAAATATGTTGATATCCGGACCGTAAGATGCCCACGCCTAAATGTATCCCAATATATTCCTATAATATTAGAAATAATTAAATTAGTATTGAAAGAAAATATTAATATACAATCAATAAATTAATATAAATATATTAGAATTTATAGTGTTAATGAATAATACAATCAATAAAAGTTCACTTATTTTCCAATCTTTAAACCCAATAATCAAACTAAATTGTTCAGATATTAATATTACTTATGGCATTCCTATAACATTTACGATTACTGTTAGCATCCATAATAATAGTTATACTCCTACTGGTAATATCAATTTAAGTACAAAAGATAATTCTATCCATCTTGGTACGACAGAACTCAACAATGGTACTGCCATCTTCATAATAAATTCATTGCTAGTAGGTTCCTATGATATTGTAGCCAATTATTCTGGGGATGAATATACTGTTCCAGGTACATCTACACCATTAAATATTAATATTATACCCACATCCTCGAACATCCTCCTCCAACTATCTCCTAATAATAATATAATATATAAAACACCAATAAAACTAACGGCTGTTTTTATTTCCAATGGTATACCGGATAAAAATATAGAATTCCTGAATAATACTAAACTTATAGGAACGGCCCCAATTGTCCAAGGAATGGCTACCCTTACTATTATCCTAAATGCAGGCCAACATTCACTCCAGGCCGTCTATCCTGGTGATAATAATATACTATCATCCACCTCAAATATTATTAATTTGGACATTATACCTGCCAAAAGCTATTTAACATTAATAGCCGATAGGACTACTATTAAAAAGGATCAGGAAATTAATTTAACTGCTAATGTCATTAGTGATAATCCTAATGATAATATTAATGTTGGTACAGTTATTTTCTTTGAAGAAACTCATCTTCAATTTTTAGAAATAATAAGTGTTGTTAATGGTACGGCCCACTATAAACATAAACTACATAAAGGTAGTTATATATTCCGGGCTGTATATACAGACCAACAGGGGGAAATCAGCCAACTACCTGCACTTTCCAATAGTCTCCAAATAGTTGTCGAATAATATCCTATAGGCGAGAGATTATGTTTACATATAAAATGCAAGCATAATCTTTCATATTATTAGTTTATCTTAATTTATTAGTATAAAATTAATGATATGGATTTTTATTACCTTGAATGTTAAAAAATATTATTTTAATTTAAATGATTCATGCTAGAGTTGGATTCACAGAAGCAGTCTTAATTTTTTATAATTTTAGCAAAAATTATAAACATCTGTTGAATGATAAGGTTAGTCTTAAACTTAAAAGACTTGTTAGAAAGTTTTATAATAAATATTATTATAAATCATGCGGTTATTATGATAAAAATGCCAAAATTTTTAATGAAACATCACTTACTAATTGTATGATACAAAAAATGTATGATTCATTAAAAAATAGTGATACTTTTGAGAATGATAATCTTAATATATCCCATCTTGAAAATCTTAAAAAAGATGCTAATTTTTACAAATTATTTAATATCTATAAAGAATCTTTATCTATTAAAAATAGTATACCATCACCTATAAATATTAATAATTTCCTTAAAGATAAACAACTTTATAGACTATTAGATGGTAAAGATTTATTAATCATATCCAGTATTGCCCCATTAATCAAACAACAGATAGAAAATGGTAATTGCCAAAAAATCTGGTCTATACCTTTAAATGTTCGTAGCATACAATGTTTTAGAACACCCTACTGTTTTATGAATGATGGTCCACATCAAAATGCTCTGGAAACATTAGAATGGATGATGCAAGAAACTCGAAAATATTCAAATTATAATGCTATTATTATATCATGTGGTACTTATACTATGCCATTAGCAAGATATCTATATGAATTATCACATGCAGATACATATTGCATGGGAGGATTAATTGCATATTTTTTCGGTATTTGTACAAAACGACATCACTATTATGATAAATTATCTTTCCCCAATCATGATCTATGGATCCATCGTACACCTGCAGAATATGTCCCATCATGTTATAATTACATTGAAGGTGGATGTTATTGGATTGTTGAATAAATATATTATTATTATTTAATTTATCAATCATTCTTATAATTATTCTCGTAAACTTTACTAATAAAATATCCTTTAATAATTATCAATCAAAGGTTTAAGATATTATATTATTTAAATTTTAGACATAAATAATAAAATTTTCTTAATAATTATCTACGTTATCAAGATATCATTAATTACCAATCATGCTCATTGGAAAGTGTAAAACATTCAAATTTATGAGATTTTTTTGGTAATTAATGACGTCTTGATTTTTATATTTACATGGGATGACTGATTTTATGGCCATTCATAATATATTTAATTTTTATTCACCATTAGATTAATATTAATGGGGTCGTCTATAGATCAGTTTGTATAGTGAACAACGTTATCAAGATGTCATTAATTACTAATCATACTCATTGGAAAAGTATAGAACAATTCTAATTCATGAAGTTTTTTGGTAATTAATGACGTCTTGATATTTATATTCACACAGGATGACTGATTGATTTTATGGCTATTCATAATATATTTAATTTTTATTCACCATTAGATTAATATAAATGGGGCCGTTTACAAATCAGTTTGTATAGTGAACTATGTTATCAAGATGCTATTAATTACTAATCATACTCATTGGAAAAATGTGGAACATTCTAAATTATGAGATATTTTGGTAATTAATGATGTCTTGATATTTATATTCACATGGGATGACTGATTGATTTTACGGCCATTCATAATATATTTAACATTTATTTGTTCTTATTTACGCGGGATGACTGATTGATTTTACGGCCATTCATAATATATTTAATATTTATTCGTCCTTATTTACATGGGATGACTGATTGATTTTATGGCCATTCATAATATATTTAATTTTTATTCGTTTTCACATAATATTAATATTTTTAAGGTTGTTCTTATTAAAATTGTTCCTAAAGTAAATTATATTATCAAAATTATCATCAATTATTAACCATATTAATTGAAAAAAAAATATTTCCTATATGTAAAATGAACTCAAAGATTTTAGAAGAACATTTAAATACATTTATTTTTAAAGAAAATAGAGAAAAATTTAGATGTGGAAATAGTGAATATATTGAACAAATTCAAAGCGCTATACATGTTCCAAAAGATGGGATTGTTCTTGAATTAGGGGCAAGATATGGATCTGTATCTGGCATTATTAATAAAATAGTTAATAATCCTGAAAAACATGTAGCTGTTGAACCCGATGAAGATGTAATTCCGGCACTTACAAAAAATAAAGAAATTTATGGTAGTAAATTTTTAATATTTAACGGAATAGTAACAGGAACAAAAAAAGATTATTATTTAAAAATAGGTATTGATTCTGGTTATGGTAATTATACTACTGATATTCCTAATGGTAATATAAGAAAAGTTAAAAAAATGGATATTAAAGAATTAGAGGAAAAAATAGGAAGAAAATTCGATATATTAGTTGCTGATTGTGAAGGTTATTTAGAAAAATTTTTTGATGAATATGATCCTTCACAATTTAAATTAATTATTATGGAAGATGATAATAAAATAATATGTAATTATGATAAGATATATAAATTATTCCAATTAAAAGGATTTATTCGTATAGATAAAGAAAAACATCATTTAGTCTTTATTAATCAGAATTTTTTACCTTTTACAATATTATCATTCTCTGTTGGTTATGGGAATTTAGGTTTTTTCGGAAGAATAGGATATATGACAGAATATGAAAATTTTATTCCTAATTATATTCGAGGAAATACAGTATCATGCCATGCTAATTCAAAATTAATTATTATTTCAAAAAAATATATAAAATTAACAGGATTTTGTATTTGTAAATGCTATAATGGAAATTTAGAATTTTTTGTCAATAATGATAAATTATCATATGATTCAGAAAAGATGAAAACAAATACTATAGATTTATTTCCAAATATACAATATATTTTAGAAATTAAAGCTAATCCTATAAATAATGCTCATACAATATGGGAATTTAATTAAAATTTGAGAAAAATTATGGTATTATCATCATATTCTAATTATTCAAAACCAATATAGTATAAAATTTTAGACAACTACTATTTTCAAAATATAATTATTCTAAATATAGAATCCTAATCAACCAATTGTTTGTTCTTTTTCAATAGTTTTCAGAAAGATTATGTTTATATATAATGTAAACATAATCTTTTACATTTAGTTATAATCATGATCATATAATAAAATTTAGACCAAAAGATTAATGAGCGACAAAATTATGGTGGTACCTGAAAATATGGTAAATAAAGTATAGAGCAACCAATAAATATTGGCCACATATCCGAATATGATATCCATGATAGTCAACATTAGATTAAAAATCGAAGATGCTAGGGCATAGGCAATTCCATGGTATTTTAAATCTACGAGTGTTGAAATAGTAGGCCAGATGACCGCCGAGAGAATAGACCATTGTACACCTATCAATAGTATGCCCCAAATTGGGGGAGAATACGTAAAGGCCAAAATTAAATATCCCACCGGTGCATAAACGGAACCGATCATCATAATCCAGGCCGGCATCCGGGTATAGTCCATAAGCCAACCAATAAAAATGGTGCCGGGTATTGCCATCATATCTATAACCGCCAACAAAGTGTCCGCATCCATCAGACTATAGTTCCATTTTCCTATCAATATAGCGTTCGAAAAACTTTTAAATCCATAAATAGGTAAATAACCAAATATCATTATCATGATGATAATCCAATATTTAACCGGAAATTTTCGGATTGATAATATAATTTCTTTAAAAATGACATGTTTCCTTTTAATTCTCCGTTTGTATCTAATATAGTTGATCAAAAAGAATGTAAAAGATGCTATAAAAGAAAGAGATAATATGATTAGGGCATACCATAAGGCTATTATGATATTAGTAGCCTTATAAACCTGTCCGGTCGTCAAAAAACTAACTATCGACCCTAACCTACTAGTGGATGTAATAATAGCTGTTGCAACAGATAAATATTTCCGGTCAATCCATTCCGCACAGGCACTCCTCTTAACAATATTAACTGATTCATTCCCTGCTCCAAAAAAGAACATACCTATCAACATAAGATAATAGGCAACTTTTGGTTTCTGATATCCTAATATTTGGAAAAAAAATACCATCATAAAAGATCCTAAAAATTGTACTGATGAAAAAAGAACTAAAGCTATATGATTGCCAAAATAATCAATAAATATACCTGCCAAAAGTACCAGTACAATATTAGGAATCGAATAGACGGAATAAAAAATCCCATACATTAATGTATTAATCCCCAATATCTCGATGAGAGGTGTCTCCAAAGAAGGAAGTGCACTATCCCAAAAATATCCTCCTAATGCGACAGAAGCTATTATAAAAGTAATTAATATCTGCCATTTTTTAGATAATTTCATCAATAAAGTATTCTAGGAAATTCATTTTTATTTTAAGAAATTGAAACCATAATATTTAAATTCAATTTTTCATACTAAAAAAATATGGAATTCGACCTTACCCCCCATTATTATTATGAAAGTCATGTAAGTTACGAAATTACCCGTATTTTTCATCTTTCGGACATACATATACGCAATTATGAGAGACAATCAGAATATCAGGAGGTTTTCCAACGTGTCTACCAACTACTCCATCAAAAATGTACCCGTCATGATATTATTGTCATCACGGGCGACCTCCTACATTCTAAAACAAACCTTTCGCCCGAAGCCATCTATCTACTGAACCATTTTTTACTACAACTTTCCCATCATGCACCAGTCTTCATGATAGCAGGCAACCATGACTTCAACCAGGCCAATCTGGAACGTATGGACGCCCTTTCCGTAGTAGAACCATTACGTACAGGAGTCCAAAAAAAGAAGAACATATACTATCTCAAATATTCAGGCATTTATCGGTACGCCAACATCTATTTAGGGGTCTCCAGTCTGATCGACGGACAGTTCATGCCAGCAGACCAGATAAACGGTCCAGGCTACAAAATAGCACTCTACCATGGCCCGGTGGACCATCCAGAACGCTTCCACGGTTATTGGGCGGTCCTCCTCGGAGACTATCATCAGTATCTGGAAATAGTCCCGGGAAGAATAGCCTATGCTGGATCCTTGATCCAACAAAATTTTGGAGAACCGCTCGAACACGGACTGCTCCTCTGGAATCTCCCCGTCAGAAAAATCCATTTTCTACGTATACCTAATGATTATGGTTTCGTTACCATCCAAATAGACCATGGTAGAATGCTCCCGACAGAAATTCCCACCAAACCCTATATTAGGTTCAAGGTTAGCGACACTGATGCCACAACCTTCCAAAAAATCTACCAAAAAATTTGTCGTAAGTATAAACCCGAAATAGATCCGATCATCGAATATTCAGAAAACAATCATGAATCCATTAATATTTCCGATACACATTTCGATCCATTAGATGAACTAAAAAAACGTGTCCAAAAATTATCTATAAGGGTCCAAAAAATACACCAACAGATCCTCCAAAAATTTATTCCGGAGCACACAGAAGTTTATGGGAATATACGTTCCTGGCGCCCTCTAAAACTAAAGTTTTCCAATATGTTCTGCTACGGTGAAAATAATGTAATCGACTTCCGTCATATTCCATCCCATCAGATCGTAGGCATTTTCGCACCCAACCATTCTGGCAAATCCGCCATTCTGGACATCCTACTTTTCTGTCTCTTCGATAGGACCACCCGTGGAGAAAGACGGGACGTGCTCAATCAAAATTGCAATACTCTCTTCTGCAGTCTGCTCCTGGAATCGGGCAGCTCAAAATATCTGATCGAACGCCGGGGGCATAGGAATGCGCATAGTGTCAAAATAGATGTGGTCTTCTACCAGATCAAAAATGGTGTCCGCTATTCCCTCACAGGTCTCGATAAAAATGAGACCAACCGTAATATTATCCGTATTTTGGGCAACTATGATGACTACCTTAATACTATTTTTATGCTCCAAAATAATGGGCCTAACTTTATAGAACTAACCGAACTACAGAAGAAAAACTATCTATTGCGCATTCTACGCCTAGATATCTTTGAAAAATTCGACCGTTATGTCCGTGGACGCATCCAGAAATTACGCATCATACTACGCACACTCTCCCGGGAACATATTTCCGAATCTTTGACCCCTGTTAAAAAATTATATCTACAAAAAATTAAAATCCAAAAACAGATGGATTCGGTCCAAGAATTGACTAGACTGATTGATCTAGAACTTTTATACCTTCCCAAAAATGCCCATTCCGTCGGACACATCGGATACATCGGACCGACCAATCCCATCAAGCCTAAAATCTCGGTCCGCCAACTTTTCGGTCCTCCTATCACCGTACATCCATCAACATATGATCCCGACCATCAGCCGGTCCAGAAACCTATAATATGGTGGACCAAAAATCTGGCCCAGATAGTACAATATGATCTATTTGATGTTTGGAGCCTAGAACAGTACAAATATGATCTCAAAAAATTCTCGCAACATGTCCGAAAAACCCTCCAAAAACTTAGACCGGTAAAAGATCCACTCGCAGATGATGCCCGAAAACTCCAGCTGGACTGGCTCCATAATTATCAAAAACAAAGGTTCAAATATGTCCCATATCCGGCCGATATTCCATCGGTCACTGTATTGGACCGTGAATATCACTTTTTTTATAAAAAACGTCTACTAGAATCCCTCAATTACCTCTCCGCCCAGGAAAAAAAAATCATGGACCAATTATTAAAAAAAGCACGCCTCCAAAAACTCTACATGATGAATAATTGGTTGTTCAAAAGATATCAAAACCATCGGGAACATCTCCTAAAGATAAAGAGTAGTCTAACCGCCCAATTGGAAAATTTTAGGAATATGCTCAACCAAATTAACTATGAACTTGGAAGATCAGAATTACATAGGGCGGCCCAAAAAAGAATGCACAAAAAGATAGAACACCTCCTACATCTTAAGGAGGCCTATGAAACTTATGCACATCTTGTAGATATGAACGGCCTACCCCGCGAACTATTAAACAATTTTATCTCTGAACTTGAAATGCGTATCAACCAGCTACTCCGGATAATAACAGAATTCCAAATATTCCTAAAAACTAAGGAGGGACGAATACAAATTTATATGTCCTATCCCCATTCCCAAAGCTACCATATTGATCTCGCATCCGGTTTCGAAAAATTCATGATCAACCTGATGTTTCGGATAGTACTCTCCGAGACATCCCTACTACCCAAACCTAACATGATGATCATTGATGAAGGTTGGTCTTGTCTAGACCAAACACATCTAGCGCGCGTCCATGTGATGCTCTCTCTCCTTAAAGAAAAATTTCATACATTGATAATCATTACACATTTAGAGTCTCTCAAGGTGGAAGCAGATACTGTTCTGACCATAGAACGAAGTTCAAATATGAGCTATATTAACTATAAAAAATAATAAAATATAAACTATATTAAAAGGCTATGTGTCACAAAGAATATATTTTCCATTTTATTGATCATTATAATCAAAAATGTACTGTTATTATGGTGCTTGTTCATGTGAAACATGATAAAACATGGGAATATGATGACGACAAGTTCGAGAAACATAGAGAATGGGCACTCAAACATATGGAACTAGAACATAGACTTAAACTAACTATTGTCAAAATGATTATATCCGAATATGGGACCAAATTAGGTATTAAACCAAAGAGAACCGCGCAAATCGAGGAAATGACAGGTGGTTTTCATAGAATGGTCAGCCCATATAAATTTTGTTCCATGGTCAAAAAAATCGCTACTAAAAATGTTAATGTTAGTCCTGATGATGAAAGGGTGATATTACGTAATATTTGGTCATCTTGTAAATATATTTTTAAACTATCTGTTGGAGAAAAACCTTCCGATTGGAAAAAAATCCTTGACTATAGGAAAGAAAAACATAAACATATTGCATGTATTCAGAATTTTGATTCTAATAATCCTACATTTAAAATGATTTTCGATTATAAAATTCCCATGGATTGTACTGAAAGTTCGATTAATATTACCGGATCAGATACAACCGCTAGCATGCCATTAGTCGAATTACCTCTGGTCCCATTGACCGAACAACAGGGAGGAAAACACAAAAGACCTTCATATGAAATGTCCGAGATAAGCACACGGACCGAAACAGAACCCTATACAGAATCTATCGGTACAGATACTATTAGTGATTTTAGAACTCCATCACCAGAACATCGTCATGGTCGCCATAGGTACAGTCATAGACGTTCATAACTATAAATTATAAAAATATTATCTATTATTAATGAATTTCGAAGGATATCCAAATATTATCCTGGACACAAGAATGCTTTCTGATTATGAAATGCTTCATCTAGGTGCTTTTCATCCTCTGAAAGGATTTATGACCTCCGAAGAGTACCATTCGGTCGTAGACCGAATGAGACTCCCAGATGGTAAATTATGGCCCATACCCATTGTACTACCTATAGCAGAAAAATGGATTATTGATAATAGCCAAAATTTAACCTATGTTACGCTTAAAGATATCTATGGTACACCATTGGCCATTATGAAGGTGGAAAGCATCTATAAGCCTAATATTATTCTAGAATGCCAAAAAGTCTACCGTGCCACCTATCGGGAGGGTGACCAAGAAAAGATTGATGAAAATCATCCATATGCACAGATACTCCTTGAATATGAACGCTCCGGCCTAGACTATCGCATTGGGGGCCCCCTAATTGTACATAAAGATGTACCCCATTATGATTTCCTAAAATTAAGACATCGTCCTGATGAGCTGCGCAAACTTTTTAAGGACCGCAATATCCGCAATGTTATCGCATTCCAGACACGTAATCTCCTACATTATTCACATATCCATTTGACCAAAATGGCATTGGCCGAGGTAGAAAAAGATGGAACGGAGGCCCATCTGTTGATCCATCCGGTAGTTGGTGTAACACAGGACGAAGATCTACCCTATACTATACGGGTTAAATGCTATCAAGAAATTCTCCAAGAATATCCTCCCGGAAAAGTTACACTTTCACTCCTACCTCTATCCATGCACATGGCGGGCCCACGAGAGGCACTCCTCCATGCATTGGTCCGTAAAAATTATGGGGCCACCCATTTTATTGTAGGCCGCGACCATGCTGGACCCTCCCGTCCTAATCATAGGGGGCAAAAATTTTATGATGCCTACGAGGCACAAAAATTAGTAGAACAATACGCATCAGAAATACCTATCATTCCTATCTTTTCTAAATCCATTGTTTTTACCGTTAAAATCAATAATGATATCCAAAATATGATGGAACCAGTTAATGGTACCTATAAACCTGAAGACCAGATAAATAGCTACCAGGAATATATCCATGAAATTTCTGGGACAAAATTACGCAAAATGCTATACGATGGGGAAGAAATACCCGCCTGGTTCTCACCACCGGGGGTGATCAAATGCCTTCGGGACTATTATGCTAGGCCCAAAGGCATTGTATTCTACATGATCGGCATACCTGCATCCGGCAAAACTACCATGGCCTGTGCACTCCAAGCCCATCTTCTGGAAACGACCAACCGTACGATAAGTCTACTAGATGCCGATATCATATGCCAAAATTTAGGATTTAGTAGACTAGATCATTCCATCAATGTCAGGCGTATTGGATTTGTCGCCGCAGAAATTGCAAAACATGGCGGCATCTGCATAGTGGCCAATATTGCTCCCTACCAGGAGGACCGCATTTATAATCGTAGACTTATTAATAAATATGGGTTGTATCTAGAAATTTGGGTCAGAACATCCTTGGAAACTTGTAGTGCACGTGACCCCAAAGGCCTCTACCGACTGGCCCAGTCCGGCCAGATCAAACTTACCGGCTATAATGATGATTTTGAAACTCCCACACCGGACATTATAGTGGACGGCACCCATGATGTTTCCGATAATATCAATATCATTCTAAAATATCTAACCGATCATCAGATTAGAATTTAATTAGAATTTAATCGTTCTATTCTTTATAATATATAAAGAATGGAACGATCTTGGATAATCACTATAATTATAATAGTAGCATTATTAATCATTATTCTAGGCATCGCATTAATAACATGGCGTATCCGCCCAAAGAATAATCATACTCTATCGGCCATTAGATCAGAATCTACTCCAACAAATACCTTGTCTGGTATGCCTTCTGAAATTACACCAATTATGCCGATTAACAAATCAACGGCAAACATAAACGATAGTCCTATGCCAACAATCGTGCCGGGTATACCACCGATCGCTACAAAATTGGCCAACATGATGTCGTCCGTTATGGCGACGACCACAATCATCCCGGGTATCCATTATGTTTTGAAACATGTTGCTACCGGTTTAGCATTAACAGTGGACCAATTTAATAATGGATCACAGATATTCTTAGAAAAATACCAATCTAAACCAGGACAGTCATGGATCTTTTCTATGAAAAGTCCAGATACATATATCATTTTTGCGCAACCTTCAAGATTAGATAGACCTATTATGGACTTCGTAGTCTCATTAGAAGGTGGGCTCATCATCTTGGAAAAATATAATCATCATACAAACCAACATTGGAAGTTAATCAAATCCGGCCATTATTTTAGGATAATCAATCTGGTACCATCCTATTATCTGGGCGCAAAGGAAAATATTGGAGGTAGATGGATAGCTATAGGCACTCATAGCTATAATGAATATTGGGAACTAATTATGGTCTAACTATCATTACTAGATAATAATATGATTCATGTTCACCATTAATGGCACGGATCCTGATCCAATAGGATCCTGTATTCAAAGGTATTCCGTGTAAAACTGGCTCATCCTTAATATTCATAGAGACACCAAGGGGAAGTGGACCATCACATTGATAATTCTGAAAAATAGTACATCCATCTATCAGATAAATCTCACCAATGATAGGAAGAACACAATAAAAATATTTATGGACCATTAAATGTATATTAGGTAGTTCAATTTCCATATTTATTCATAGTATTATAGAATTTTTCTCATTATATTACAATGCAAACATATCCATGGTATCAATGGGGTCTAATCATTTTATTGATAGTGATCATTATATTTATATTGGCGGTACGTATTTGGTATCGCCCTAAAATAGTTAAAGAGAATTTTGAACCTGAAAAAATCGAGAAACATGCATTAGACCGTATCTTCTGTCGGATACGTAATCCTCGTACCGGAATGGTGGCCCATATTCCCGAGATAATGGCGGGTACCCCAGGATCCGAGGTCATACAATGGTGGCCCACCGGTGATTTTGCCCAACTATGGTTTATTACACCAGAAAAACATAAAAGTTTCGCCATCCGCAACTTCTATTCTGGCATGGCATTAACGGCCAAAAGTAAAGATGATGGTACTGATCATATAATCATCTGGCCATTCCACAGTGGGGCCGAACAATTATGGTATCTAGTACCAGTAAATTCGTCCGAAAACTATCATCTTGTTAATTCTCTGACCGGAACATTGCTCACCATGAAGGGTAAAACCTTGGGAACACCCCTAACCGGGACATCTTCCGATGGTTCTTCCCAAAATCTCAAGATCGAACCAGTTCCCATCAAACAAGTTTTCTCATATTAGAGTATAATGCAAAAAAAATGGAAAATTATTATAATTATAATAGTAATCCTAATCATTATTATTGGTACCATTATCCTTTTAACACTTTATAAAAATGAAGTTACTCCTCCAAAAAAATCTTCAGGTAAACTTCCAGAAAAACCTCCGGAGAAGCTTTCGGAAAAATCTCTAGAAAAGCCTCCGGAAAGGCCTTTGGAAAAATCTTCAGGTAAACTTCCAGAAAAACCTCCGGAGAAGCTTTCAGAAAAATCTCTAGAAAAGCCTCCGGAAAGGCCTTTGGAAAAATCTTCGGAAAAGCCTTCGGAAATATCCCTATTGAATCCTATAGGTAAATCCTTCGTTCTAATTAAAAACTTAAATTCTAAACAATATATTACAATAGAAGGCGATATCAATAGAACCGGACCATTGGTCCAGGAACCCCGTAATGGTTCTAGAATTAATGCACAATTATGGACTATTTGGAGTCCTGAATCGGCCAGAGGTAATCTAGTAATTGTGAACTCAATCAGCGGCCTCTCTTTTGATGTTATGCATGGTTCACACGAACCGGATACTCCCATTTTAGTATATCCTTATGGTGCCCAAAATAATCAACTTTGGAAAATTGTACAATTTAATAAAGGTTATCGTATTATTAATGTAGGTTCTGGATTACCTATCGGCGTCCAAAATAATTCTTTCATCGAAGGTGCACCCATCGTACAACAAAACGAATCCAATGATGAAGGACAATTATGGGTTTTCGAAATCAATGGTTCTAGATAAAAAATAACCGATTGGTATCAATAATTGGATAGTAAAAATTTTTATATATATAATATAAATGCCCGAACATATTTCGGATCTTTTTGATATAGAACAAAAAGAAGAATCCTTTATGCGTATTCCACCCGGAAATTGGAATCCTCAATCCGTACGGGAAATCGGACGATATTGTGATATTAGTCTAACTTTAAAAGGAAAATTATATTTTGAGATACCTGCCCAAAAATCCACATATATTCGTTATTATTCACCAGATTTCAAAATATATAATTTTGATGATAACTATATTTTTATTAGTGATGTAGAATATGCTTCGCCAGGAAAAGCCCAATTTACCCTTAGAATGGCTAATAATCATAATGTGATTGAATTTCATCCATTTATTAATGATAGGAATGTTGTCTGGAAATTTAATGAACCTTTGAATAATATTACTTCATTCGAATTCATTATCAAAAATGAATGTCGTTATTATCTGTTTGGATCTGCCGGATGCCTTGTGTCCAGCAAGGACTATTTTCTCTGTCAGATATAAGAAAACAATAAGCAAAAAATTTTTTGTTTATTGTTTTTTGAGTTAGAAGTATGTTGACTTTAAACCCGGCTATCGCTACATCTATATAAAATAGCCGGACCCACACTAGATCTACTGCTGAGGGACAGTGGATGTAGTGAGGGCTAGGCATCTAACTGGATCTTAGATACTCTGGACCCCCCAATGTCTAATTTTTTGGGTACCACGGGCTATTGTTGCAGTCTCCTTTTTTTTGGAGGCTGCAACAATCCTGTGGATACTAGGACCCATGGGTTGATTCCGTTACCACAGGTTAGTACCCCAAAATTAGACTCCAGAATATCTAAAACCCAAAATATAGAGGCACATATCTGGAATCATGGAAGACTCCATATGAACCTCTATATTGGTAGATGATGGGTTCTTCCCATGTTATCGGTTCATGGTAGCCGTAGCCCCATGATTGCCCTCCGATTGCCCTGTCCATCTACCATTAGATGACTAGGGGGCAGTGTAAATCTTCCCCTCTAAAATGGGGTGTAGCTCATTCCTGCCTCCTCTCATCAACATACTTCCGCCCTAAAAAGTACACATCTCTTTTACCCATGGGAGAGAAGAATGTGTAGTTTAGGGCTTAAAGGAATAGATTACGGAGAAAGATCTGATCTCTCTCCATCGTCTATTCCCGATAGTTGATAATTATCAATGGATTTATTATATACTTAAATTTTCAATTTTTAACATAAAAAATTTTTTATTAAAATAATAAAATTTTCAACGATAGGTAAAGTATCCACACTAGAATTACTGTTGGGGAACAGTGGATGTTGTGAGGACTAGTCATCTAACTGAATCTTAGATACCCTAAATGTCCAATAGGAATAGATCTCTATGGCTTTATCACAAAATTAATGTGAAATTTTTAAAATTGGTTTAAGAAATATTATTTCAATGATGAATATGTTGATCCTATTAAACAAGTCCAAATATTTGGGCTTGTTTAATATTTTGTGTGTGTGTGTGTGTTATTTTATTATTGGGAAATATTAAATTGTTGGGATCATAATAGAGCCGTACATAGTGGACGATTGCTTATCCCTAAGCTATCCCTGAGCAGGAATAAAGCATGGTCGTACACCGTGTGCTATACTCTCTGAATATGATATTCCAATTTCGTTCCGATTGTATCAGAAGATCGACAAACCATGGAGACCTATTGCTCATGAAATGTCGAACAACTGATACAAACGGTCCGAACAATTGAACCAATGATTTGGTTGCCATTTAATCACTGCGATCAAGATCAAGATGATCATGTGATCATCTAATCAAATGGAACCAAACCATTGTGCCAATTGCCTGAACTCCAACTTGTGTTAGTCTACTTACCACTTAGATTGGGTAGACGAACACAAATTAAGGATAACAGGAATTGAACCAACAATCAGGCTTCCATTTGATCACTTGGATTGTTGGAGCATGCGATCAGGATGACAGCATGCGATCAGGATGACAGCATGCGATCAGGATGACAGCATGCGATCAGGATGACCGTGTAATCAAATGGAACCAAACCATTGAGTTAATTCCTATTACTCTCAATTTGTGTCCATCTACCCACTCCAGAGTCCTTAATGAACCCTAGAGTTGAATAGATCCACACAAATTGGGGATTACAGGAAAGGAATCTCATATACGCTAGTATAATTACGGCACTATGTACCCTTTTGGAGTACAATATGATCCCTAAGGATTAATTATTCTAAATGGATTGATTAATTCATTAAATTTTCAATTTTTTATTGATACATTATATAGATGAAAATAGCTTGGATAATTTTGATTATTATTATCATAGTTGCTATACTAATATTCGCAATAATATTATTTAAATCCCGCGAAAAAGGAATTAAAGTTTCCCAAAAGAAACCTTTAGAACCACAAGAAGGGGTTAGTTATGCTCTACGTAATGTAAATTCTAATATGATAATAACCGCCCAAGGCGTCTCCAATCCTTTGGTACAAAAACCTTATGAAGCATTAGATGACCAAGTTTGGATGGTCCAATATAACCAACAGAAAAATGCCATGGAAATCAAAAATGCTAAAAGTGGACTCCTTATGAGCGTACTACATGCCTCACGGGAGCCTGGTGCACCTATTATTGTTTATGAATATCGTGGTACCAATAATCAATTCTGGAAAATTATTCCAGCAGACGTAGGTTTTAGAATCGTGAATCTTGAATCTGGTCTCTATATAGGTGTCCAAAATGACTCCCTTGAAATGGGGGCATCCATTGTTCAACAAAACTATTCTGAGAGCAATAGCCAAAAATGGCGTTTTGAAGCTATTCTAGAATAATAAAATTTTATCCATTATAATATATAATGGAGAAAATATATATTATAATCATAATCATTGTAATTATACTAATCATAGCCGGAATACTAATCGGAGTCTGGTGGCATCGTAAACATGAAGAAGAAAAGGCTAAGATACAATAAATTCAGGGATGAACTTATTTTTCATTTCCCAAAAAAAGCTTTACATATTCTATATTCGGGTAATTGATAGATGGTTTTCAAAATTTCCGAATAATTAGAACATCTAGTGCATACTTCATAGATTGTCATAATTATTTCTGAAATATATTTAAAATAGATCAGATCATCAAAAATGTTATTGAACCTATAATATTGGAGTATTCCTGGGTTGTTGAGCTGCCCGGGTCCCTGGAAATATATGATCGTTCGCGGCCAGGATTTGAACTCTATGATGTTCAGGGCGCTAATGTTGAAGATTATCAGATTTTGGGGTAATTTTGACCTATCATTAGATAGAGTAATGTTTCGGGTAACTCTAATGGATGGTTAAAATTATCGCTCACATAAAGCCATACAAGATTTTTGGGCAACGGACTGATGTATCATTAATAATTAATGATAATTAATTATCATTAATTATTAATGGCTGGTTATAATTAATATTGGACAATTTTAAAACCCTTAAGTTTGCTAATTTTGCAATATTCTTTTGCAATATTCAGAGGATATTGGTATAATGTGGCCCTATTAAGATCCAGAATCTTAAGTTCGGACGGCAACCGTCCTGTATAGATATAACTATTGTAATTAGTACCATAAATGATGATGTCCAACTCTCGAGGATAACATCTGATCTCACTGTTAAAATAATCGGGCAATTTCAAGTATCGAAGAGTGTCCGGTAGTATGCGGACCAGATCAACTATCCGGGTGTGGTTTGGTATTATTTAAAAAGCATCCATATTGATATGATTACTATGGTTAAAGGCAAGATGCCGTAAATTTGTTGGTCAAAAATATCATTTAATAACAATTTTATAAGACATGTTGGCAAATTTTCCAGCGGATGATTATACTCATCTCCCAGATTGAACTCTAAAAGTTTTGATGGGAATTGTGTGACCATTTGATCATATTTACAGGGGACGGTTAAAGCGGTTAAATGTTTAAACTGGAATTTATTAATTAATTACCAGAACATCCATAATGGGTTTAAAATCTCCATTATTAAAATCTCCGTTATAAAGGCTGAAATCGAACATTTCAACCCGGAAGAGTTGTTGGATATCAAAGTCCAAAATTGTATAACCAATATCAATTTTGGTAAAATAGTAACGGTCGACCACATGTTTAACCATGTCAATATTATAGGTGGCAGTAATCCTTTCATAAAGGTACTGATAAATTTAATATAACTAGTATTGTCCAAAAAAATTTAAAATAGAACATATACAGTCATATACGAGTACATCTATTTTTCTGGGATGGCTGAAATAATAAATCCAGTTATTCCAGAAAATAATAATAGTTTCTATTTTTCAATTTTATAATTAACAAATTAATTAGAATATCTTTTCCCATATACATCATAATCGAGTATATTATAAATGGATGCTAGAATTTCTTGATAGGTCCGACAATAGACACAAGCCTCATAGATAGTATTAAATAACCGGGCTATAAATTTAATATATCTAATGTCATCATAAGTACTATTGGTTTTGGGAATCCGCAGATCATTAATTTGTTCGGGACCATAATAGTATAAAATTTTTTGGGGCCAAAATTCAACTTCTAATTTTTTGAAAGAATTAATAATCAAAATCATTAGATCTTTAGGCAAATGTAATTTTTGCTCAAAACTTTGACCTATTGATAAAAAGAGTAATGTTTCGGGTAGTTCTAATGGATAGTTATAATTGTTGCTCAATGAAAGCCAGACAAGATTTTTGGGCAACGGATTAATAGGTTGATTATAATTAATAAAAGGTAGTTGTAAAATTCTTAGATTTTGTAATAATCCAATATTATTTAAAGTATACTGATAGAATGTGGACAATTTAAGGTCTAAAATCCTAAGATTAGGCGGCAAATATTCTGCATTAATATAACTATTATACATATTACCAAAAACTAATATACGTAGCTCCCGAGGATATCGCCTAATTTCATGGTTCAGATTGTTGGACAACTCCAAAGTGTGGAGTGTATCCGGAAGTCCTTGTATTAGGTCTACCATTTTGGTATTATTGCTGTTTATATATTGATAGTTAAAGGATAAAGAACGTAAACATGGTGGCCAATGGATATTCCTATTGAAATTACTATTTAATACTAATTTTGTAAGACATGTTGGTAAATTTTCTAACGGATGATTATAAAGATTACCTAAGTTGAGCTCCAGAAGTCTGGCCGGAAATTGTGTAATTAGATTACCATATTTATAAGGAATGGTCAGACTGGTCAAATATTTAAACTGGGCAAGTATATCCATAATGGGCCTAAAATCCCCATCATAAAAACTAAAATTAAGCATTTCTACCCGTGAAAGCCGGGTAATTTCAAAATTGGAAAATGTATAGACAATTCTTGTAAAATAATATCGGTCGAATACATGTTGGATATCAGAAACATCATAAATATGGGAAAGTTTTTTTTGATGGAAACCATAATAGTACTTTTTGCACGTACTAATAAATCTCAGATAGCTAATATCGTCCAAAAATTCTAAAATATAATTTAAACAATCTTTTATAAGATGGTCCATAGTATGGGTCATCTTATAAATTGAATAAACTTCATATTTCAATATTTTTCCAACATAACCAACCGGGATGTATGTTTGAATATATATTGGAAATAACGGTAGGTTTTTTCATTATCTATAATAAAATTACCCAATGTACTGGGTAAATGGTTAAAATTATGAAAATAACTATTATATATTTCTAGCTTGCGCAATCGTGGGGGTAACCAGAGTATGTGGTTATCAATATTGATCAAAACTAGATGGGATACCTTTTCAGATATTACGTTGGGAATTTTGAATTTCTGGAGACATTCAATGTGAAGTTCGCGCAACTTTGACAAATTTTGCACCATTTTAATTTGTTGTGCGTTACATGCGGTTAGACTCAGGTGTCTTAAATTTGTGAGAACTCCCAAAGCAAATCGTGCAACAGGTATATTAATTTTTAGACTGGTTAGTCTGGGCGCTTCAAGGCTGAAACAGTTCACCCTTCCATAATATTTTATCTCTAAATTTTCTAATGTATCCGAGCGATAGCATAAATCTATAGGATAATGAATTTTATAATATTCAATCTTGAGAGTTTTAAGCATGTTCCCATGATATATTTTGGGCAGCTTAGCAATATTACCCATCATATGTAACATGGTTAAACCCTCTGGAAGTAGATTAAAATTACAATAATTGGTATGAACCTTTAAAGATGCTAAATGGGGATAGATTTGACCATTAATTTCTAGTAGATTACATTTTTCATATATTTTGAGTTTGCGTAAACTGCTCAAACCTTTTATATATTGTAAATTACGTGCTTCTAGTTTGGTCAAATATGGTAGTTGAACAATAGGATGTGCATACTTGACTAACTTTAAGGATCTCAAAAATCTAAATTCTTCAAAATGGACCGGAGGTCCATTATAATCTAATAGATAACATACTTCCAACCGTGTAAGACGTGTCAATGTGTCCATCCTTAGATAATTACTGCCATTATGTATTTTTAATTTTTTTAATGTGACCGGTAGACTTTGAAGAATACAATTACCATAATATTGTTTGATAGTTAGGTTGGTTAAATTGGAAAAATTGCCCAAAATATTGTGTTCCATTATGAGCCTATCTATTTTTAATTCTATCAGATCAAGACTTTTAATATAGTCCGGATTATCCAGAATATTTAGATGTAATATTTTTAACTTTTTTAAAATTTGACCCAAAGGAATATTAAGGGCTCCTGCTACTCTTAATTTGTATAACTTCTCCAAACAGATCCATGAAGTTTTATTAAAAAAAAGGGCATCCCTAAATTCTAGTTTATTAATTTCCTTTTTTGGGAATATCAGTTCGTCTTCCGATGATTGATCGGTAATGTCACGTGATAACTGCATGTCACATGCTAATTTATAAATAACCAGCCGTGTTATATTTTCGGGTAATGTAACAATAGTATCATTAAATAAAGGATGTAATTCTAATGATGTTAGTGTACTGGGTAGATAGAATGAATTGTAAATACGCATATCATAAATGATTCTTCTGAACCGGAAAATATTCTTGCGAAGACAATCTATTGGAATTTGTGAAACTAAAATGGGCTCATTAATATCTTTCACGTTGGAAAATTGGCGTAAATAATGACATACGGAAACAAAATTAACAAAAGAATAAGTGTCCAAAAAAGTAATTAGATAGACTATGGAATTAGCATCCAAAATATCCATAATGGGTACTTATAATCAATAATATAGTTTATCATTTTTTCAATTTTAATATATCTAAAATATTATAATCATTAATCTAATGATTATAATAATTAGAGCATATTAGACTATTTTAATGGACTGATCATAACTTTTAATGTATAATATATTTTTGGCCGAAGAATTGACATAATTTCCAAATTTATTGGATAATAAACGATTGGAGTCATCATAGGATATCCTAATGAGCGAATCAGGCATTTTTATATTTCCAAGTTGGGGACAGGCTCTGAGCGTAAGATGGGTAATCATTTTTGGTAATATTAATTTTGAAAGGTAGGGTGCTTTTAATAGTTTTAATTTCCTAATCTTTGGAGGAACCTGAAAAAACCTATTAGAAATATTGTAGAGTTCTAAAGATGTTAGTGTAGTCGGTAATATAGGAGTCAAATAATTATGGGATCCATCAATGATAATATGTAGTTCGACCAATTTGGACAGATGATCCAGTCTGATTTCTTTTAATGGTATTTTAGTAAGCCAATCTATACCACTTAGAACCAAACGTGTTAAATTAGCTCCTAAGTTATTATAGGTGCTCATGGGTAGATAGTCTGTATCTATATCTAGATCTTGGAGATGGTGCATTTTGGACAATAATTTATCCTCTAAATATTTGAACGAGGTCATACCAATAATACCCGATATTTTAAAACAGTTGAGCAAAGGGGCATCTATGGTGCAACTTTTAAAATTAAAGTTATCACGGCTCATTATATTAAGCCGTGTCAGTTGTGGTGTGCTAATTCTAATTGTTGATCGTTCGCTGAACTGACCACATATTTTGAGGGAGTGTAAATGCTTTGAAGATAAAAATAAATTTTTAGGTACAAATATGCCGGAATCAATCTTTAATGTCTCCAAATTAGGAAGATAGTCCAACTTAACAATCAAATTATTGATAATATTGTCGGTAAATTCTTCTGGTCCATCATCAAGGATTAATCCTGAATCGTCCACTATTTTTAGACTCTTTAACTGTGTTATCCAGACGCCCCAAGGTATTGATACGGCAGCTATTTCCGAAAGGGATTTAGGAATATTCTTAAGTTTGTCCCTGATGGATGCTTTTTGGATATTAGGGGGCAGACTAACCTGCATTTGTAGATCATTTAGTTCAAGAACCTTAAGGTCAGGAGGAAAATCATGTATGTGTTCTTTGTTCTCCAGAATAACTAGATGTGTTAGTTGTGTCATATTGGCGAAAAATTCTACCTGTTTGCCCACATATTTCTTAATTTTAAGGGTTGTTAAATTCCTCAGACCTGTCAGGAGATGCATCCATTGGTCATACCATAGGTCGACTTCTAAATATTCCAATTTTGGAGAAATGAGCTCGCGGATGTCCAAATAATGACCTTTCTGCTGTTTAGTTTTATAAATTTTTGGATCATAAACCGTATGTAAATGTTTACAAATAATCTGGCTCGGGAATATTTTAATATTAACAGCAGACCTTTTAGGTACACCCCATATCTTGATTTGTTTGAGGCTCTGAGGTAAATATTCTGGCTGGAAGATTTTTAGATCATATAATATTTTAGTAAAATTATAACGATGGACCACCTTACCTATCCGGGAGATGGGATAACAACCATCCATCCATTTGGTAGTGGCCAATTTTTGATAGAATGTCCGGCAAGTGGTGATTAGACGGACAAAATCTGCATCAGAAAGATAAATGTTCAAATGATTGGCCCAAATTTCGGATGGTAATCTATCCATAATAGTTTATCATACAAATTTCATCATAATCTTTGCATTTTCAATTTTAAAAAATTTAATAATTCTAATTACATACCGTTTATCTAAATAAACATAAGAATCAAGCTATGTAAACTCATTAAACAGAATAATAACACAAAATGAGTTTACAAAGTAATTTATTAAACTTTAATTTAATTAATCCATTCGGACAAATGTTAATGTTCATAAATAAACTATTATTAATTATATTATACGATTATGTCTATTTTTTCTAATTTTAGAATAATATTATTCATCATGTTTAATAATTTTTTATTTACTTCTACCATTTGTTCATTTTCATAACTTAATCGACTAATTTCTTGGGCCAATTGTTCATTTTTTGTATTCAATCGGCTAATTTCTTGGCCCATCTGTTCGTTCTCCCGGCTCAACCGAATAACCTCTTTAAGGAGCAATGGTGTTAGGAGATGGTAGCATACAGTATATGGCTTGGGCTCACCTTTAGGAACACTTTTGGTGTGTTTAACGCCTTTTTCGTCCATTTCTTCGATCTTCTCCTCATCCTGCTTTAATGCTACTAGTTCTGGCATAATTTTGAACACATCCTCGGCGATCAGACCGTACTGTTTCTGTTTTTGTGGATCGTCTCGATAGTTGAAGGCGACCGGCTCTAAAGCGAGCAGCCGTTGGGTTAACTCTGTATCGTTGAGGATAGGTTGGATGTTTTCCTTGAACTGGCGACTACTTGTTGATATACCCAATTGATTATCGCCATTCACAGAAACTGGGATGGCATTTGAGATATTAGTACCATAAATATTAGCAATAAAACAACGCGGTGATGGCGATGATGACGATGGTTGGGGTGGAACTAAATTAGTACCAATAATAATATCCCCGTCGGCAACATTAGTACTTGTACCTGCACCAGAGCCAATCAGAATGGTGTCTGATACATCTCCAGCACCAACCCCAGCATTCGCACCGATGGCCACATTACCAGATCCTCCTTTAATACTAGGTAGTGCATTAGCACCAATGGCCACATTATTAGTACCACTATCACAACTATTAAGTGCAGTCCAACCAATGGCCACATTACCATTACCATAAGTATTCTGGCCCAGTGTATAAATGGGAGCCAGATTATCATGAGCTAGGGGACCCCCGATGGCCACGTTACCAAAACCATATTGATTGGATATGAGTGCTCCGGCCCCGATGGCCACGTTAGAAAATCCAAGAATATTGGCCGCTAGGGCGTTGTAGCCGACCGCCGTGTTGCCGGTAGCGTTTTCCCCATTATTATCAGTTTTTGTATTCGTCAGGGCATTATAACCAATGGCTGTGTTACCGTTAGATTGATCATTAGCAAAAGGATTATAAAAGGAATCAGCGGTATTATTAGGATTAACTTTAGTGTCACTAGCAAGGGCATTCAATCCAACGGCCACCTCATTGTTGCCCAGATAGTTCGTTAGGGCATTGACACCGATGGCCGTATTATTATTACCAGTACTATTATTTAATAATGTATTTTCTCCTAAAGCTACATTATAATTGCCTGTAGTATTATTAAAAAGTGCACTATATCCAATACCTGTATTCCCATTACCGGTACTATTATGATTAAGTGCATTGTATCCAGTAGCCGTATTATTATTACCATTATTATTTAATAGTGTACCTGCTCCTAAAGCTGTATTTTCAATACCCGAAGTATTAGCATTTAATGCGCCAAATCCGACACCTGTATTATAATTAGCGTTATTATTAGATAGTGCATTGTATCCAACAGCTGTATTATAATTGCCTGTAATATTATTAAAAAGGGCGTCCGCTCCTAAAGCTGTATTATCGCTACCAGAAGTATTAGCATTTAATGCACCATATCCAACAGCTGTATTATAATTAGCATCATTATTAGATAGTGCACCATATCCAATACTCGTATTATTATTACCAGTAGTATTATTATAAAGTGCATTAGTTCCTAAAGCAGTATTGTAGGTACCCGTTGTATTTTTGGCCAATGCACCGCTTCCTATTCCTGTATTATTATCAACAGTATTTACGGATAATGCATTATACCCAAACGCAGAATTATTA
>OGCG01000384.1_pt1 | contig 28145 bp, 29 predicted proteins | sample 1570061 | NCBI WGS metagenome assembly OGCG01 (sample SAMN06268698, study PRJEB24515) | hot springs metagenome | isolation source: Joseph's Coat, Yellowstone National Park, Washington, USA | place: USA:Joseph's Coat, Yellowstone National Park, Washington, USA
AACCGTGGTAAGCTGCACTCGGGGGACCTCCTTCCGGAGCCGGTCCCCCTCTTTTGATCCCAGCCTAGAGTCTCACATGTGTTTGTCCGGGTTCACGCCGCTCACAAGCTGTGGGCGTTCACGTGCCGTCGTGCACTAAGGAGACTCAGGGAGCCTTCGAGGCTCGGACCTTTTTGTTGCATTGGGGATTCCACCCCTGGAACTGCACCTCCACACTCCAGTGCCCGCAGGGTCAAGAGCTCGTCTTGGAAGGATGGCCTCCAGTGAGTGCTCCTGCCCCAGTGTTGGTCATTCAAGACAGAATGCTTCCCACACAACTATTCTCGTCTGTTGTTGGATCGACCTGTGCTTGACCCAGGATTGCTTGAGATCGGAACCGCAGCCCAAATATACACTCGTTATTCGCACCCACGGTTACCGGCAAAAGGGGATTCTTCTGATAGGGCCGTGAATGAGGGCGCCTAGGCCCTTTGAGCCGATCAGGACGAGGCATCCTGGACGGCTCGGGACTGAAGTTGAATAGAGATGCCTGGGAGGGTTTAGTAGAGTAAGAGCTCGATGAAGTTTTCTCTGATTACCGGGACTTTAGGTCGGACCGAGGAACTCCTCCGCCTTCTCGAAAGCCTAGCAGCTCAGACGGAGAAAGATTTTGAGTTCTTCATCGTTGACCAAAACACCGAGCTCGATCTCGCTCCTCTCATTCAACCGTACCAGAGCATCTTGACCATTCACCACATCAAGACATCCCAGCGAGGCCTCTCCCGCGCACGCAATCTGGTTCTTCCTCAAGCTCAAGGTGAGATCATCGCCTTTCCTGACGATGACTGCTGGTATCCAGAGAAGCTCTTAGAGCAAATCAGTCGGTGGTTTGAGGCGCATCCGGAGGCGGATGGCCTATTGACTCGATTGGTTGATCTGGCTGACCCAGAGGGGACTGATTTCCTTGGAAGGCTTAGGCGTGAGGCTACGCAAGACGGGGCTCCAAAGGCAATGCGATCCCTTTGTGATAACGAACGATTCACTCCACCCAACTCAAATGTCATTTTCTTTCGGTCAAGGCTGGTCAGGAGCATAGGTCCTTTCAACGAGTCGATCGGTCCAGGTGCGTCCTCTTTTCTTCCTGGAGGTGAAGATATTGACTATATCATCAGAGCTTACAACCTCAATTCTCATATTTATTACGAGCCCTTCTTTGAGGTGTATCATCCTAAGGATCCTCTTCAATTCGACAGTAAGTTCGTAGGCTATGAGCGCTCCTGGGGCTATGTGTGTAGCTCGGCGGGGGTGTGCGGCTTCTGGATTGGCTTTTTAAGGCCCCTCTTAGCCCTTTTAGGAGGCCATTTGATCACCTGGGTCAAACTGGGCATCGAAGGCAATTATGGTAAATCCAAATACATCGTCTTACACAACTTTTTCTCGATTCAGGGTTACCTCCTCGGCCGGTTCAGCAAATATTGGGATTCCACTAAACATTGAAGTATGCCAAGGCGACCCCTGGTAACCGCTCGGGTCTTCCCTTCCAACGGGAAACTCACCTATATCTTGGGCTCAAAGGCTAGATGCTCGGTAATATAGCTTGCCCTTGCTCAAACCAAGAGGTTCCCGACACGAGACTCCTTCAAGAAGTTCCTTAGCTTTCAAGGCGCTTTCGCTCCCTCCTCGATCCGGCTATAATCGTTCGGGGTTGGCCGAGGGTTCCGGGGCAAAGAGGGGTCCCCTACTCCTCGCCTCCTCTGCATCAACGCTTCCTCCAACCCCTCTCGCAAGGAGGCTCATGTCCGTCAACATCAGCGTCAAGGAACTGCTTGAAGCCGGGGTTCACTTTGGTCACGAGACCAAGCGCTGGAACCCCAAGATGAAGCGTTACATCTACGCCGAGCGCAATGGGATCTTCATCATCGATCTCCAGAAGACCATGCTCGAGATCGAGCGGACCTTCGGCTACCTCCAGGAACTGGCCATGCGAGGTGGCACTCTGCTCTTCGTGGGAACGAAGAAGCAGGCCCAGGAGATCATCGGTCTGGAGGCCGAGCGGTGTGGCATGCCCTATGTGAACCAGCGCTGGCTGGGAGGCATGCTGACCAACTTCAAGACCATCAGCTCACGCGTCAACCGCCTCGAGGAACTCGAGGAACTCTTCGCCTCAGAGGCGATCCAGGAGCGGCCCAAGAAGGAGCAGATCCGCCTCAAGCACGAGCTCGAGCGGCTCCAAAAATACCTGGGCGGTTTCCGCAAGCTCAAGCGCCTCCCCGATGCGATCTTCGTCATCGACCCCACCAAGGAGGCGATCGCGGTGAGCGAGGCGCGCAAGCTTGAGATTCCGGTCGTCGCCCTCGCCGACACCGATTCTGATCCCGATCTGGTCGACTACATCATCCCCGGCAACGATGATGCCATCCGCTCGCTCCAACTCATCATCAGCCGCGTCGCCGACCTCATCGTCGAGGTCCGGGGAGCAGGCCACGAAACCGCCGAGGTCGATCAAGTCGAGACCGAGGCTTAGAAAGGAGGTCGGGGGGCCTAGCCCCCCAGCTTTATGAACCAACTGGAGCAGATCAAAATTCTCCGGGAGCAGACCGGAGCTGGCATGATGGACGTCAAGCGGGCGCTCGAAGATGCGAACTGGGACCCTGAGAAGGCCCTTCAGCTCCTCAGGGAACGAGGAGCGGTGAAGGCGGCGAAGAAAGCCGACCGGGAAGCCCGCGAAGGCCTAATCGGCAGCTACATCCACCACAATGGCCGGGTCGGCGTGCTCGTCGAGGTCAACTGCGAGACCGACTTCGTCGCCCGCAACGAGGAGTTCCAGCGCCTCTGCAAGGACCTCGCGGTGCACATCGCCATGGCCAACCCCCGCTACTTGAAGGTGGAGGAGATTCCCCCCGAAGAGCTGGAAAAAGAGCGCCAGATCTACATTCAGGCTGCGCTCAACGAGGGGAAGCCCCTCAACATCGCCGAGCGGATCGCCGATGGGCGGATGAAGAAGTTCTACGAAGAGACCGTGCTCCTCGAACAGCCCTTTGTCAAAGACGACAAGCAAAAAGTTGCCGAGGTGCTCCAAGCGGCGATTGCCAAGATGGGTGAAAACATCGTGATCCGGCGCTTTGTGCGGTTCGAGGTCGGAGCTTGAAGTATAAGCGCGTCCTTTTAAAGCTTTCCGGCGAATTCCTGAGCAATACCGGCTCGGGGATCCAACCAGAAGCGACCAAAGCCCTTGCTCAGGAAATCGCCCAAGCCTATGCCCTTGGCCTCGAGCTCGCCATCGTCATCGGGGCTGGCAACCTCTGGCGAGGAGCTCGCCAGGGCGTGGGGATGGACCGGGCCACCGCCGATTACATCGGGATGCTGGCCACGGTGATGAACGCCCTCGCCCTTCAAGACGCCCTGGAGTCTTTGGGGATCCCGACTCGGGTGCAGACAGCCCTCACGATCACCCAGGTCGCCGAGCCCTACATCCGCCGAAGGGCCCTCCGACACCTGGAAAAAGGGCGCGTCGTCATCTTCGGCGGGGGGACCGGCAATCCCTTCTTCACCACCGATACCACCGCAGCCCTAAGAGGCCTGGAGATCGGGGCCAAAGCCGTGCTCATGGCCAAGAACAAAGTCGATGGGGTCTATAGCGAAGATCCCCGCAAGAACCCGGCGGCGATCCGCTACCGGGAGCTCAGCTACCGAGAAGTGCTCACCCAAGGCCTAGAGGTGATGGACCGCACCGCCATCACCCTCTGCCAAGAAGGATCCCTCCCCATCATCGTGTTCGACATCTTCACCCCTGGAGCTTTAGTGGCTATCATTCAAGGTGAAGAGGTCGGCACCTTGATCCACGCAACTTCCTGAGGGAGGCTGGCCCATGCTTAAAGATCTCTACCAAGAAGCTCGCCAACAGATGCAAAAAGCGTTGGACGTCCTGGAGCACCATCTGGCCTCAAGCCGATCAGGGCGAGCCAATCCTGCTCTGCTCAGCTCGATCAAGGTGGAGTATTTCGGCTCTACCTTACCCCTAAGCCAGCTGGCGACCGTCTCCGCCCCTGATCCTCGCACCTTAGTGGTCCAGGCTTGGGATGCGGGAGCCCTCAAGGCCATCGAGAAGGCGATTCGCGAGTCCGACCTCGGCCTTAACCCCAACAATCGGGGCGATGCGCTGTACATCCCGATTCCCCCCCTGACCGAAGAGCGCCGCAAAGAGCTTTCCAAGACCGTGCGCCACTTTGCAGAGGAAGCCAAGATTGCGGTGCGCAACATCCGCCGAGAGATCCTCGATCAAGTCAAGCGGTTGGAGAAAGAACACAAGATCACCGAGGACGATCTCAAACGAGCTGAGCAGGAAATTCAAAAGATCGCTGACGAGTTCATCCTCAAAGTGGATGCCGCTCTCAATCGAAAGGAGCAGGAAATCCTAGGGGGCGGTTAACGATCGATGTGAGCCTGTCTTTCCGCACGCTGGCAGCTCTCTTGATCCATCAGAGCTTGGCTAGTCGTTATACCCACCTCGCCTCCGGGCTGGCCCAGGGCGCTCCGTCAAGGCTCAGGCATCCTGTCGGCCGTGTGGCTGGCGCCTAAGGAGGCCCGTGGTGTCACCTTCTCCTCCCGAAACCCACGATTCTCTAGCCGCTCGGGTGCTCTCATCGCTGATCGGCTTGGCCGTTTTGGCTCTGGTCATGTGGGTCGGCTTGTGGCTGATCCTCCCCAGCCTCATCGGGGTCCTCTGGTTGGCCACCGCTGAGCTACAGCAGATGCTCGGTAAGCGCGGGATCGAGCTCAACCTACAGCTCCTCCGGGGAGGTGGGCTCGTTCTGTTGCTCTTTTCGTTACCTCAAGTCCACGAGGCCTACCCCAATATCCCTTGGCGCGAGATGGCTCTCGGCCTCGTCCTCATCGCCGCTTTCAGCTATGAATTGCTTCACGGGGCCAACATTCCTCGTTTCGCCTATAGCCTTATGGCCTTTCTCTACGTCCCCTGGGCCCTCGGCTACTTTGTCCTGCTCCGATATATCCCCAACGGCCACGAAGGGATCTGGTCGCTCACCCTCCCTTTGGTCGCTACCTTTGGAACTGACGTCGGAGCCTACTTCACGGGAAGGCTCTTCGGCAAGCACCCTCTAGCCCCTTCGATCAGCCCTAGCAAGACCGTAGAAGGTTCTGTCGGGGGCATCGTGGTGAGCTTTCTCGCCCTCTTGGCCTACGCAGGCTTAGCCCGCGCTGCCTTTCCCTTTGGCTGGGTTGAGCTCAGCGTCCTCAGCTTACTCCTCTCCCTAGCAGCCCAGCTTGGCGACCTGACCGAGTCAATGCTCAAGCGATTTTGCGGCGTCAAGGACTCCGGCAGCTTTCTACCCGGACATGGAGGAGTGCTCGATCGCCTCGATAGCCTCCTCTTCACGGTCCCCCTCGCCTACTACCTGCTCACCCTCTTCACCTGATATAGTGCAGAAGGTATGGGGCAGTAGCTCAGCGGGAGAGCTCCCGCTTTGCAAGCGGGAGGTCGGGGGTTCGAATCCCCCCTGCTCCACCAAACTTAGGCTCGAAGACCGCTCACAGGGGGAGCTGCGGGCGGGTGATGCTGGATCATTCCTTGCTGGACTCCGAAGAGGAAGGAGAGTTTGAGGAGGCCGAGGATCTGCTCCGTCTCACCGGCAGCCACCATCTGGGCCACCCACTCCGCAACCCCTGGAGGGAGAGGAATTTGGCGAAGGGCTTCAGCATTCTCCTTGAGCGCTTGTTCGATCCGCTCCCTTGGGCTCATAGGTCACCTCCTCAAGTTCATTGTAGCGGATCGGCTCAATCTGATGTGTTCCGCAGTTCGATAAGCCTGCCGCTCATCCCAGCGCGTTGTGGCCTGGCGGAAGTCCCAAGCTCTTTGCCTCAAGGCCAAGCATGAGCCAGATTGCCTGGATGCGTTTCGGAAGGCCTTGACTGGGCTTCGTGATCAGCGATCGAAAGATGTCTCCTCCCACACCCCACCCTCGCGGCTTAGGGTAAACTCAAACCCATGGGGACCCAACGCGTGGTGGTCCTTGGGTCGACGGGTTCCATCGGCACCCAGGCCCTCGAGGTCTGCCGCTGGCGCGGCTACTCGGTCGTAGGGCTGGCTGCCGGGCGGAACCTCGAGCTGCTCTCCGCCCAGATCGCCGAGTTCACCCCTCAAGCGGTGGCCTGCCACCCGAGCCTGAGGGCTCCCATCAAAGAGCGATTTCCCTGGCTCAACATCGCCCCTCTCGAAGAGGTCGCTGCTCTTCCTGCCGAGGTCGTCGTGGCTGCCCTCCCCGGCCTTGCGGGGCTGGCAGGCATCCGGCGGGCGCTCGAGGCAGGGCGGCGCCTCGCTTTGGCGAATAAGGAGAGCCTCGTCGCCGCCGGTCCCCTCCTCCAGGCCCTCGCCCGCGAGCACCACGCCCAGATCCTCCCGGTTGACTCCGAGCACTCAGCCCTCTTCCAATCCCTACTCGGTGAGCGGCGCGAGGATATCGCCGAGCTCTTGCTCACCGCATCCGGAGGCCCGTTTTGGCGTGAGCCAGCGGATCTGTCGCAGATCACCCCCGAAGCGGCGCTCCGGCACCCTCGCTGGAAGATGGGCCCCAAGGTGACCATCGACTCCGCGACGCTCTTCAACAAGGGCCTCGAGGTCCTCGAAGCCGTTCAGCTCTTCGGGGTCCAGCTCGAACAGGTACGGGTGGTGATCCATCCTCAGTCCTACGTCCACTCGATGGTCCGCTTCCGAGATGGCAGCCTCAAGGCCCAGCTCGGCCCCACCGATATGCGGCTTCCCATCCAGTACGCCCTCACCTATCCCGAGCGGGCTCCGACCCCTCTGGTGGAGGCCCCTCTCCCCGAGCACCTCGACTTCTTTCCCCCCGACGTCCAGCGCTTTCCCGCCCTAGGCCTAGCCTATGAGGCGGGCCGACGAGGAGGCCTTGCTCCCGCTGCCCTGAGCGCAGCCGACGAGGTGGCGGTCGAAGCGTTCTTGGCTGGCCGGATCAAGTTCACCGAGATTCCTCGGATCCTCAAAACTGTCCTTGGCGAAGTTCCTGGGTTGCCTCTAAGCTGGGAGCACCTAGCCGAAGTTGATCGTTGGGCTAGAGAACGCGCCCAGAACCTTCTTCCTGCCCGCGCATGACCCTGATCCTCTTTCTCCTCATCATCAGCCTGAGCGTCTTCGTCCACGAGCTCGGGCACTACCTGGCCGCCCGCCTCCAGGGGGTCCGGGTGCCCTCGTTCGGGATCGGCCTTCCCCTCCTCGGCCCTCCGCTTTTCCGTTATCGGCGAAGCCCTGAAGGGACCGAGTGGCGCCTCCACTGGCTCCTCCTAGGCGGCTATGCGGAGATCGAGGGAATGGCTACTCCCCCAGGCGAGGCGCCGACCGGCTTCGCCCGCCTCCGGCTGCCCGGCCAGCTGCTCATCCTGGTGGCTGGGGTCCTCATGAACCTCCTCCTGGCCTGGCTCCTTCTGGGAGCCATCTTCAGCACCCAGGGCTATCCCCAGCCGGTCTTCAACCAACCTCAGATCCTCCAGGTCCTCCCCCACAGCCTGGCCCAGCAGATCGGCCTCCAACCAGGGGATGTGATCCTCGAGGTCGACGGCCATCCGCTTAAGACCTACACCGACCTCTCCAAGCTGCGGAGTGAGCCCGGGGAACACACGCTTACAGTCCTCAAGGCTGGGCGGGTACACCAGGTGCACTTCCTCTGGAGTCCCAAGGAGAAAGAGATCGGCATCGTCTACTCCTACCGAGTCCGCTATCAACCGCTCCTCTTTCCCCTTGCCTTCCTCAAGGCCATCGGCTTCACCCTCACGATCTTGCCGAGCTACCTTCACGAGATCGGGAGCGGCCTCATCAAGCTCTTCCTCGGCGAGCATAACCAGCTTTCCGGCGTGGTCGGCATCGCAGTAGCCACCGGCCAAGCTGCCCACCAGGGCCTCGAAGCCCTCCTCTCCTTGGTCGCCTTCATCAACATCTCCCTCGCGGTGCTCAACCTCATGCCCATTCCGGGGCTCGACGGAGGACGCATCCTCATCCTCCTCGTCGAGAGCCTCCTAAGGCGCAAGCTCCAACCCGAATACGAGGCCGCCGTGACCTATATGGGGCTCGCCTTCATCTTCCTGGTCTTCATCCTGGTCACCGCCCAGGATCTCCGGCGCCTTCTGGGAGGCTAAGTGGAAGGAGTCACCGCGCTCATCCCCGCCTACAACGAGGAAGAGACCATCGGTGGGGTGGTCTCGGTGGTCCGGCAGGCCGGACTCCCGGTCGTGGTGGCCGATGACGGCTCCCACGACCGCACCGCCGAGATCGCCCAAGCGCTCGGCGCCCAAGTCGTCCGTCTGGACCGTAACCGAGGCAAAGGCCAAGCCCTCGCTCAGGGCCTCACCCGAATCCACACCCCCTGGGTACTCCTCCTGGATGCCGATCTCATCGGGCTCAAGATCGACCACCTCGAGCGCCTGATCCATCCTCTGCTCCACGGCGAGCTCGATATGACGATCGGAGTCTTCCGCTCAGGCGGCTTCATGACCGACTTCGGCAACCGAGCTACCCCCTACCTCTCTGGGCAGCGGGCTTGTCGGACCGAATGGCTCCGGGGGGTACCCGAGCTCGCTCAGGAGCGCTGGCCGGAGCTGGCCATCACCCGCCACCTCCGGCGCACCAAGGCCCGCTGGGCCTACGTCGAACTCCCTTACCTCAGCCAGAGGATGAAGGAGCAGAAGCGAGGCTTTTGGAGCGGCCTCAGCCAGCGGGCCCAGATGTACCGCGAACTGCTCCGCTCCTGGAGCCGGAGCCGCTAGCCCCAGCGGAGCTTGGGCTGCCGGTTGGCCCGGACCTCATCCAAGCGGCGGACCGGCGTCGAGTAAGGAGCCCCAGCAAGCCAGGCGGGATCCTTGCTCAAGAGCTCCTCCATGGCTTTAGCAAAGGCTTCGAGGGTCTCCTTGCTCTCCGTCTCGGTGGGCTCCACCATCAAAGCCTCCTTGACGATGAGCGGAAAGTAGACGGTGGGCGGATGGAAGCCCTCCTCTAAAAGGCCTTTGGCTAGATCGGCGGTCCGAACCCCCTCAGGCGGCTGGACCACGAACTCGTGCATGGCGATTCGGTCGTAGGGCACCGTATAGCCAGCCTCCTTGAGGAGGACTCTCAGATAGTTGGCGTTGAGGACCGCCCGCATGGCGCTTGTTCTGAGCCCCTCGCTGCCCAGCATGCGGATGTAGGCATAGGCCCGCACCAAGGCCCCAAAGTTGCCGTAGAAGCTTCGCACCCGACCAATCGAGTGAGGGGCTTCCTCATCGAGAACAAAGCGGGTGCCCTCCTTGCGGATCCGCGGGATGGGTAAGAACGGGGCGAGGTGGGCCTTGACCCCGACCGGCCCCGAGCCGGGGCCTCCACCTCCGTGAGGCACCGTGAAGGTCTTGTGAAGGTTGAGGTGGACCGCGTCGAAGCCCATATCTCCAGGGCGGATGATTCCGGTGATCGCGTTGAGGTTCGCCCCATCGTAGTAGAGCTGGGCCCCTACCTGATGGGCCGCCTCAGCGATCTCGAGGATCCTCCGCTCGAAGAGGCCCAAGGTGTTGGGGTTGGTGAGCATGATCGCCGCCACCTCAGGAGAAAGAGCCTGGCGCAAGGCGGTGAGGTCGACCTCCCCATCGGGGCCGCTCGGCACCTCCCGGACCAGATAGCCGGCCATGCTCGCGGTGGCGGGATTCGAGCCGTGAGCGGAGTCGGGGACCAGGACCACCCTTCGCTGGGCCGCTTCCCCCCGCGCGGCGTGATACGCCCGGATGATGAGAATCCCGGTGAGCTCACCGTGGGCCCCCGCAGCGGGCTGCAGGGTCACCGCATCCATCCCGGTGATCTCGGCCAGATACCCCTCCAGCTCCCACATGAGCTCTAAGGCCCCCTGGACGCTCTCCGGATCCTGGTAGGGATGGAGCTCGGCGAAGAGCGCGCTGGCGTGTTCGTGGACCTTAGGGTTGTACTTCATCGTGCAGGAGCCCAAAGGGTAGAAGTGGGTCTCCACCGCCCACTGCCGCCGGCTGAGACCAGTATAGTGGCGAACCAGCGTGAGCTCATCGACTTCCGGCAACCTGGGGGGGCTCTCGCGGAGGTACTCAGGGCCAAAGAGCTCTTCCGGGGCCAGCTCAGGGGGCTTGGGGGGACGGAGCCCCCGCCGACCTGGGCGGGAGCGCTCGAAGATCGTCGGTAGGTCCTCAGTCGACCGTTCGGCAATCATAGAACCTCCTTGAGGGCCTCCTCTAAGGCCTTGACATCGTCTTCCTCATGAACCTCGGTGACCGCAAAGAGGGCCAGATGAGTCCCGTATTCCTCAGGTACCGGAAGGGCCGCGTGGAGCCCCTTGCGGGCCAGCGCTCGGCGGACCTCCTGAGGAGAGCGAGGAAGCTTGAGGACGAACTCGTTGAAGAAGGGCTCAGGGGTCACCCGGCGCACTCCAGGCAGCGCGCCAAGGCGCCGGGCCAGCTCGCGAGCCCCTGCTGCTGCGCGAAGGGCGATCTCCCGCAAGCCCTGGGGTCCCAGGCCAGCCATCTGAATGGCGGCCATGAGGGCGGTCAGCTGAGCGTTGGTGGTGATGTTGGAGCGGGCCTTGCTCCGGCGGATGTACTGCTCCCGGGCTTGCAGAGTGAGGATATAGCCCCGGCGCCCGTCCATATCGCGGGTCTCCGAGACCAAGCGGCCCGGGATCTGACGCAAGAGGTTCTCGCGCACAGCCAAAAAGCCGAAATGCGGGCCGCCGAAGCTCATCGGATTGCCAAGAGGCTGCCCTTCTCCCACCGCGATGTCCGCCCCCCAGGCCCCGGGAGACTTGAGGAGGGCCAAGGAGAGCGGATCGGCGACCATGACGACCAAAGCTCCAGCCCGGTGGGCCGCCTCGACTAGAGGGCGAAGATCCTCTAAGGCACCTAGATAGTTCGGACTCTGCACCACCCAGGCCCCCACTTGGGAGTCGACAGGATGGTCCAAAGTCCGCCCATCCCGCAGAGGCACCACCTCGAGGGTCGCCCCCACCGCGGCGAGGTAGGTGGCGAGGACCTGGCGGTACTCCGGATGGACCCCCTGGGAGACCACCACCCGCATCCGCCCGGTCTCCCGCAAGGCCAGGAGGACTCCTTCCGCCAAGGCTGAAGCCCCGTCGTACATCGAGGCGTTGGCGACCGGCAAGCCGGTGAGCTCCGAGATCATCGTCTGGTACTCGAAGATGGCCTGGAGCAGCCCCTGGCTCACCTCCGGCTGATAGGGGGTATAGGCGGAGAGGAACTCAGCGCGCGTCGCCAGCGCGGGAGCAACCGCGAAGACGTGGTGGGAGCGGATCCCCCCGCCTAAAAAAGCGCGGGGGGCGGGTTGGGTTCGAGCAGCGAGCTCACTCAGGCGACGGAGGAGAGCGACCTCATCGAGGGGCTCCGGGAGCTTGAGCTCAGGAAAGCGAAGCTCCGCGGGCAGATCCTCAAAGAGCTCCTCGAGGCGGCTCAGGCCCAGCTTCTGGAGCATGGCCGCTTCCTCCTCGGGGGTATGGGGAGTATAGTCCACGCCCCCTAGCTTATCCCTTCCTGGTAGGAAGAATGTCGGCCCCGCAACGCCTAGAGGGAGTCGACCAGCGATCGGTAGCTCGCCGCATCGAGCAGGCCCTGAGGCTCTGGGCCGTCCAGGCGGAGCTTGAAGATCCACCCTTCCCCGTAAGGATCCTTGTTGATGAGTTCAGGGTGGTCCACCAGGGCGGGGTTGACCTCCACAATCTCCCCGGCCAGTGGAGCGTAGATATCCGAGGCGGTCTTGACCGACTCGATCGCCGCCACCTCCTCCCCGGGGCGGACGACCCTCCCTGCGCTCGGCAGCTCGATGTAGACGATATCGCCCAGCGAATCCTGGGCATAGTCGCTGATCCCCACCGTCGCTAGCTCTCCCTCTAGGCGGACCCACTCATGGCTTTGGGTATAGAAGCGATCCTCAGGAATCTTCATCGGATTGGGGTCTGGGGCGGGAGACCCCGACCAAACTGGAGTTTGGTCGGGGAGGTAGAGCCCCAGGCCGCCGTCAGGCGGCTAGACCCACTCACCTCCTTCAAGTGTTGAAGAGTTTGTGCGATTCTGCTTCTGTGAAGCTCACCGCCAAGGTCAAGCTCCTGCCTACGCCTGAACAGCGGAGGTACTTGCTGGACACCCTGCGGCGCTTCAACGCAGCCTGCAACTCCATCTCGGACGTGGCCTGGGAGACCCGAACCTTCCAGCAGATTCAGCAGATTCCCCTGCACCACCGGGTCTACCACACGGTCAAAGACCGCTTCGACCTTTCGGCGCAGATGGCGGTGCGGGCCATCGGCAAAGTGGTGGATGCCTACACGCTGGACAGAACACAACCGCGCTCCTTTCATGAACTGGGGGCGATCACCTACGACGACCGGATGCTCTCCTGGAAGCTGACGGCTTCCACCGTCTCCATCTGGACGCTTCAAGGACGAAAAACCATCCCCTTCGCCTCTGGGGAGTACCAGCGCCGTCTGCTGGCGACCCGGCAGGGCGAGACCGACCTGGCCTACGTGGGGGGTGAGTTCTACCTCTTCGCTACGGTCAACGTCGAGGAGCCCGAGCCCGTCGAGGTGGAGGGGGTGTTGGGGGTAGACCTGGGTATCGTCAACATCGCCACCGATTTGGATGGGGAGTGCTACTCGGGGAAATACCTCAACTCGGTTCGAGCCAGACATCGGCGGCTCAGGAGGAAGCTGAAAAGGAAGGGAACCAAGTCTGCGAAGCGCCGCCTGAAACGGCTTTCCGGCAAAGAACGGCGCTTCGCTTTGGATGCCAACCATGTGATCAGCAAGCGCATCGTGGAGAAGGCCCAACGCACGAATCGGGCGGTTGCTCTGGAAGACCTCAAGGGCATCCGTCATAGGGTCAGGGTTCGACGGCCTCAGCGCTCCACGCTGCACAGTTGGGCGTTTGCCGATTTGGGACAAAAACTGGCCTACAAAGCCCAGAGGGCCGGGGTCAGGGTGGTATTCGTAGACCCCAGAAATAGTTCTCGGGAGTGCCCCGCTTGCGGCCACACCGAGAAGGCCAATCGTCCCAACCAAAGCAGATTTCGATGCCGAGTCTGCGGGTTCGCTGACCATGCGGACAAGGTGGCAGCCCTGAACCTTAGTCTTCGGGGCTGGGCAGTTGTCAACCTGCCAAACGTGGGGGAAGCGAATCGTGCTCTGCATGGTTCTGTCCCTGCAAGCCTTGACCAGAACCCGTTAGGGTTTGGTCAGGGTAGTTACGGCTCTATTCTGCCATGCCCCACTTTGGTGCCGTGAACGAAGGGCAGTGGGTGGACCCGAGCAGGCCGGGGCTTACCCCGGATCACGACCTCCAGGTCCCGGCCCTCCTCGCTCCAGCTCTCCTCGACCCAGGCCAGGGCGATCCCCTTGTTGAGGATCGGGGAGAGGGTCCCTGAGGTCACCCTCCCAACCGGGCGCCCCTCAGCGCGGACCTCATAGCCCTCCCGCGGGATGCCCTCTTCGACCATCAGGCCCACCAAGCGCTCGGCGCAGGGAGCGAGCATGGCCTCTTTGCCCAAGAACTCCTTCTCCCGCTTCACCGCCCAGGCCATGGGAGTGCAGAGGGGATTCGTCGTCTCATCGAGCTCGTGCCCATAGAGGGGAAAGCCAGCTTCCAAGCGGAGGGTATCCCGAGCACCGAGGCCGCAGGGCACTGCCCCTCGCTCGAGGAGGAGCTCAAAGAGCGTCTGGGCCTCCTCGGGAGCCACAAAGATCTCGTAGCCGTCCTCGCCGGTATAGCCGGTGCGGGCGAGTCGAACCGAAAGACCCGCTAGGGTGGTCTCGAAGGTCTCGTTCTTCTTAGGACTCAAAAGGTCAAGGGGCGCTAGGGCGTCCAGAAGCAGGGCAGCCTTGGGCCCTTGGACGGCGAGAAGGGCGAAGTCAGCCGAGCAATCGACGGGCTTGGCCCCCTGCTCACGCAAGAAGGCGAGGTCCTTCTCGATGTTCGCCGCGTTGACGACCATCAGGTAAGCCTCTTCGCCGATTCGGTAGAGGTAGATATCGTCGACCACCCCTCCTTGGGGATTCGGGAGCATGTTGTACTGAGCCCGCCCGACCTTGAGTCGCCCTACATCGTTCACTGTCAGGCGCTGGAGGTCTTCCAAGGCCCCGGGGCCCTCGAAGAGGAACTCTCCCATATGGCTCACATCGAAGACCCCTACCTTCTGGCGGACCGCGAGGTGTTCTTCCAGGATCCCACGGTAGGAGATGGGCATCACAAAACCGGCAAAAGGGGCCATCCGGGCGCCTAGAGCCTGGTGAAGGGCCGTCAAGGGAGTCGTCTTCATGTGGTGACTCGGGCCAGGATGAGCCGGCTCACCGCTTTGAGGGTCTCGAAGACTCCCTGCCCGCGGGAGGCCACCGCCTCAAAGATGGGATGCTCCTTGTTGGGATCGATGACCGCCTGGATCATCTCGAGGGGTAGAGCATCGGGAAGGTCCCGCTTATTGGCCTGCAGGACCAGCGGGACATCCTCCAAGCGCAGGGCATACTCTTGGAGGTTCTCGCGCAGGTTGCGCATCGACTCGGCATTCGCCCTGAGCCGGTTAGGAGCTGAATCGGCTACGAAGACCAGTCCATCGACCCCGCGCAGGATGAGCTTCCGGCTCGCGTTGTAGAAGACCTGGCCGGGGACCGTATAGAGGTGGAAGCGGGTCTTAAAGCCCTTGACCTCTCCCAGATCGACGGGGAGGAAGTCGAAGAAGAGAGTCCGTTCGTCCTCGGTGGCCAGCGAGACCATCTCCCCTTTGCGCCCCTCGGGGATCTGCTGGAAGACCCAGCGCAGGTTCGTGGTCTTGCCGGAGAGCCCCGGACCGTAGTAGACGATCTTGAAGTTGATCTCTCGCGCAGCAAAGTTGATCGTGCTCATGATCCTCCAAAGAGCTCATCGAGGAGCGCGTTGGCTTGCTCGCGGTACTCGGTGTCGATCCCTCCTCGGGTAGGCTCGACCTTCGCTTCCTTGGTGATCGCCTCCAGCTCCTGAGCGACGCGCTCAGCGTGGACTTTGACCCGGCCAAGAGGGGCGCTCGCATCGAAGACGCTCACCAAAAAGGCCAGCTCCCCCACTTCCTGCACGTAGATCGAGAGGTTCTCCCCTTGCTGGAGAAACTCGCGAAAGCGCGCTTCTCCCAAAAGCTTGGCCAGAGCCTGGGTGGCCGCCGCACTTCCGGCCAGCAGGGTGGCCAAGGAGTCGAGGCCAGGGGGTTGAGGAGCCCAGAGCGCTTCTTTGTGGGCAAGGACGAAGCCCTGTCGGTCGAGGAGCATGGCCCAGCGGATCCCGCTTGCCTCGATCAGCCCCTCGAGGGCCCGCAGGGCCTTCTGGTAAGAAGGCCCATAGAGGGCAATCGCAGGTTCGATCATATAGACTAACCGTACCATGAAAGCTGCACCTCAAGAGGTCATCGCCCACGCCAAAGAGATCCTCGCCGAGCTCGTTGCCCTCCCCTCGGTTGCCGCGGAGGGAAGAGCCCTTCAAGAGACCGCAGCGAAGGTCGCCGAGCTTCTCGAAGGGCTCGGGCTCAAGGCCGAAGTCCACCCCACCCCCGGCGCTCCGGTCGTCTTCGCCCAGAAGAGCGCCAAAGGGCCCACCCTGCTCTTCTACAACCACTACGACGTCCAGCCCGCCGATCCCCTCGAGCTCTGGGAGTCCAACCCCTTCACCCTGAGCGAGCGGGAGGGGCGCCTCTACGGCCGGGGGGCCTCGGACGATAAGGGCGAGCTCGCCGCTCGCATCGCAGCCTTGAGCTGGCTCCGCCAAGAGCGAGGGGAGCTTCCTGCGATCAAGTTCGTCGTCGAGGGCGAAGAGGAGATCGGCAGCCCCCACCTTGCCGACTACGTGGCCAGCCACCGAGAGCTCCTCGCTGCCGATGCGGTGCTCTGGGAGGCCGGGGGGCGGGATAGCCGGGAGCGCCCGATCCTCTATACGGGGCTCAAGGGGATCGTCGCCGTCGAGCTCAGGGTCCGCACCGCCGCCTACGATCTTCACAGCTCCAACGGGGCGGTCGTGGAGAACCCCATCTACCGGCTGAGCCAGGCCCTCACCTCGCTGCGCGATGAGAGCGGCCGGGTCCTCATCGCCGGCTTCTACGATCGGGTCCGCCCCCTCACCCCTTTGGAGAACCAGACCCTCTGGCAGATCCCCGACGAATCCGAAGAGCTCGCCCGCCTCTACGGGGTCTCCTCCTTCTTGGGAGGCGTGCGAGGGACCGAGTTCTACAGGAAGCTCCTGGCGGAGCCCTGCGTCAACTTCAACGGCTTCCACGCCGGCTACGGGGGACCCGGCTCCAAGACGGTCCTCCCCGCCGAGGCGATGGCCAAGCTCGACTTCCGGCTGGTTCCCGAGCAGGATCCCGCCGAGATCGTCGAGCTCCTCAAGCGCCACCTCAAGGAAAAGGGCTTTTCCGATATCGAGGTCCACCCCCTGGAGGTCGGCGAGCACCCGGCCCGCTCCGATCTCGCCCATCCGTGGGTCGAGGCGAGCCGGGAGGCCTTGCAGGAGGTCTATGGGGTGGCGCCGGTGGTCTACCCCAACATGGCCGGCTCCGGACCCATGTACCCTTTCCTCAAGCACCTGGGCGCTTCCATCGCTGGCTTCGGGATCGGCTATCCCGGAAGCCGGGTCCATAGCCCCAACGAGCACATCCGCCTGAGCGACTTAGGCCCCGGCATCGCCGCGATCCGCAGGGCCGTGGAGCGCTATCTGAGATGAGCGAAGGCTGGGGGATCTACCTTCAGGTCCCCTTCTGCCCCACGCTCTGCCCTTACTGTGACTTCCCGGTGGTGCTCCGCACCCCGGGAATGGTCGAGGCTTACCTCAAGCGGCTCGCCGAGGAGGCTCGCGCCCTCTACGCGGCCTTCCCCATCCACCCGCAGAGCCTCTATCTGGGAGGTGGGACCCCCAGCTTTCTCAAGGAGCGGGAGCTCGAGGCCCTCTTCTCCGCGCTCCCCTGGCCCCTGGCGGGAGCCGAGGTGAGCCTGGAGGCCAACCCCGGCACCCTCAACCGCGCGCGCCTCGCGCTCCTCCGAGACCTGGGGGTCAACCGGATCTCCCTGGGGATCCAGAGCTTCCAGGAAGCGGTGCTGAGGCGCTTGGGACGGGCCCACCGGCGCCGGGGAGCCTTCCGGGCCGTCGAGCTCGTCCAGGACTCCGGGCTCCGCTGGTCGCTCGATCTGATCCTCGGCCTGCCAGAACAGGATCCCTGGGCTGACCTCCGCGAGGCCCTCGCGGTAGGAGCCCCTCACCTCTCGGTCTACAGCCTCCAGATCGAGCCGGGTACCCCCTTTGCCTTGGAGGAGTACCAACCCGACGAGATTCCCTTTGAGGCGGTCGAAAAGCTCCTGGCTGAAGGAGGGCTGGAACGCTATGAGGTCTCCAACTTCGCCCGTCCTGGAGAGGCCTGCCGCCACAACCTCCTCTACTGGCGGGGCGGCTTCTGGCTCGGCCTCGGCCCCAAAGCGGTCGCTCAGCTTCCCGGCCATCCCCGCCGGCGAGAGACCCGACCTCCTCTTCCCCGCTGGCTCCAGGGCAAGCCTCCGGAGGTCGAGGAGCTCGATGAAGAGGAGTTTCTCAAGGAACGGATCATGTTGGGCCTCCGGCTGAAAGAAGGCCTCGAGCTGGGCGCTTTGGTTGAGCTTCCCGAATTGCTCAAAGCCATCGAGGAGCTCCAGGAGGATGGTTTACTTTTCCTCAGGGGCACCCGGCTTCAGCCTACCTCCCGGGGGCTCAACTTCCTTCACCCGGTGATCTTAAAGCTCTGGCAGGCCCTGGAGCGCGCAGGGCAGGGACCAAGCGGAGGCTGAGGGCCATGGCCAAGCGAGCAGCTGCCGAGGCCAAAAGTGCGAGGCGGTAGCCCCCCAGATCGCCGAGCGCTCCACCCAGAAGCGAGCCCAGCAATCCACCCAGCGCTCCCGCAACTCCATAGAGCGCTAAGTAGACGGTGCGGCGAGCGGGCGGGGCCCACTGGAGGCCGAAGTTGACCAGCGCGGGGGTGATCGCACTCCAAGCACCTCCATCGAAGAAAGCGGTGAGGTAGATGGGAGCGAGCCGGCCAGGAGCCCCCAAGAGCCAGCCAAGAGGAAACAGTCCGGCCACCAGGGTGGCCTCCAACAGCACCCAGCGGTGCCCCCGGCGATCGGCGATCCGGCCCCAAAGCGGCCCCAGGACTAAGGTGACCGCGGCTGAGATCAGGGTATAGAGGCTCGCCTGGAGATAGTCCATGCGGACATCCTGGAGGAAGTAGGGAAAGACCAAGGGGCTTCCCACCATGACCGCCCCGTTCCAGCCCGCTAAGAAGAGGAGGAAGGGGCGAAGCTCGGAACCCAAGAGGGGAGCGAGGAGCTCGCCCAAGCGGGGATGAGCGGCCCTTGGCGGTGGGTCGTGCTGGAGGGCCATGAGGAAAGGAGAGAGCAGCCCGAGGAACATCCCGATCCCCAAGATGAGGACAAAGCCCAGGGGATGGGAGAGGACGTCGAGCAGGGCTCCGGCCGCCAGGTTGGCCAAAGTCCCCACCAGACCGGTCACCGCGTTCCGATAGCCGAAGTAGCGCCCTCGATCTCCTTCGGGGACCAGATCGGCCATCCAGCTGGTCCAGAGCACCCCAGCGGGAGCCTGAACGAGCTGAGAGAGGGCGGCCCAGAAGAGCAAGTTCGCCAGACGCCAGGGAGGAGGGAGAAACGCCGAGAAGAGCACCGGTAAGAAGAGGGTCCGCCCCCAGCGGACCAACCGAACGGTGAGGCGCCCCGGTGAGCCCCGAACGAGGGGGGCCAGGGGGGAGGCGAGCTGGGCCAGGAGGGGGAGTGCCCCCAAAAACGAAAGGGCGGCAGGTGAGGCCCCCAGATAGAGGGCATAGCCGGTGGTCACAAGACCGGTGGTCCAGTTGATGAAGACCACCGCCAAGAGCCCTTCGTAGATCGAGATCCTCTGAGAGCGCTTAGGCTCCATCAGTCTTTGGCGCTCAGCCAGTCCGGGCCGATCCCCACATCGACCCTGAGGGGGACCGCAAGCTCAGCGACTCCCTCCATGACCTCGCGGGCCACCTCCCCGACCTCCTCGGCCTTGGCCTCGGGCGCCTCGAGGACCAGCTCGTCGTGGACCTGGAGGAGCATCTTGGCTCCCAACGCCTCTAGCCGGGGGGACAGGCGGACCATAGCCAGCTTGATGAGATCGGCAGCGGTCCCCTGGACCGGCATGTTGAAGGCCATGCGCTCAGCAGCTTCCCGGACTGCCCGGACCCGGTGGTCCAGATCCCGAACATAGCGGCGCCGGCCGAAGAGGGTCTCGACGTAGCCTTGCTCGCGGGCTCCCTGGAGGGTCTTCTCGATCCAGCCCTTGACCCCCGGATAGGAGGCGAAGTAGCGCTCGATGAACCCTTCGGCCTCGCTGTAGTCGATGTTGAGCTCGCTGGCCAGACGGTGGGCGCTCATCCCGTAGAGGACCCCGAAGTTGATCGTCTTGGCCGCCCGTCGCTGCTCGGGGAGGACCGCCTCTTTGGCGATTCCGAACATCCAGGCAGCCGTCTGGGTATGGATGTCCCCTCCTTGACGGAAGACCTCGATGAGCTGCTCGTCCCCCGAGAGGTGGGCCAAGACCCTGAGCTCGATCTGCGAGTAGTCGGCGACCACCAACAGCGCCCCGGAAGCGGCCACGAAGCCCCGGCGGATCCGGCGGCCCAGCTCGCTGCGCACCGGGATGTTCTGCAAGTTGGGATCGGAGCTCGAGAGGCGGCCGGTGGCCGTCGCGGTCTGGTTGAAGCGGGTGTGGAGGCGGCCCGTCTGGGGGTGGACCAAGCGAGGAAAGGGATCGAGATAGGTGCTCTTGAGCTTGACGAGCTCCCGGTACTCCAAGATCTTCTCGACGATCGGATGGCGGCCTAAGAGGGCCTCCAAAGCTCCGGCCGCCGTCGAGCGCTTGCCGGTCTTGGCGGTCTTGCGGCTCGCACTGAGGCCAAGCTCATCGTAGAGAACCTTCTCGAGCTGGTCGCGGGAGTTGAGGTTGAAAGGATGGCCAGCCAGGCGGTGGATCTCCTCTTCAAGGCGCTCGATCTGATGGCCTAGATCTTCAGCCAAAGCCTTGAGGTAGGGGAGGTCGAGGACCACCCCGGTCGCTTCCATCCGGGCCAGGACCCCTGAGAGGGGAAGCTCGACCTCCCGGTAGAGCCAGGCCAAAGGAGGCTCCAGGCGCTCTTGAAGGGCAGCAAAGAGGCGCTCGGCGGCCTGCGCCCGCTCCGCCGCTCCTTCCCAGGTCCCGGCCCCGTAGCGCCGGACCACCCCGGCAGGCTCATCGTTGGCCGGATCGAGGAGGTAAGCGAGCAGGAAGGGATCCTCCCCCGGTGGGACCCAAGCCCCCTGGCGGAGGAGCCAGACCGCCAGATCCTTGGCCATCCCCGCGTTGAGGCGGGGCCAGCCCAAGAGCGCTCTGGGCTCAGGAGGGCCATGATAGACGAACTTCCCGTCGGTGGCCGCGAGCTCCACCATCTCGGCCCACATCGGCTCGGGACGGGAGAGCCGAAAGCCGAGCCAAGCCTCCTTCGGCGGGGGCCAAGAGGCTTTGGGCAGCTCGGGAAGCTGGCGCACTAGGCCCAGCTCTTGGAGGATCGAGCCGAACTCCAGCTCCTCGAGGGCCTGCTTGAGCCCCTCGAGGTCAGGCCTGCGCTCGAGGCAGCGGGCGAAGTCAACCTTGAGGGGAAGATCGCTGCGAATGCGCGAGAGGTCGCGGGAGAGCTCGATCGACGCCCGCTCCCGCTTCAAGATCTCCCGCCAGCGAGAAGGAAGCTCGTCCAGGTGGGCGAAGAGCGCCTCCAGGCTTCCCCACTCCTTGAGGAGCTTCTGAGCTCCTTTGGGGCCGATGCCCTGAGCTCCCGGCAGGTTATCCGAAGGGTCGCCGGTGAGGGCCCGGTAATCGACCCATTGCTCAGGGCGGAGGCCAAAACGGTCCTCGAGGGCCTCGGCGTTCATCCGCTCACCATCCGGTAGGATGACCTCGATCCCCTCGCCGAGGAGCTGAAAGCTATCCCGGTCGCCGGTGACGATCTCCACTGCATAGCCCTCTTCCTTAGCCTGGCGAGCTAAGGTACCCAAAATGTCATCGGCTTCAAACCCGGGAGCCTCGATCCGCTCGACACCCAAGAGGTCGAGCAGGGCTTTGATGCGCTCTACCTGAGGATGAAAGTCCTCCGGGGTCGCGGCCCGACCGGCTTTATAACCCTCATAGGCCTGGTGGCGAAAGGTCGGGGCCTGGGCATCGAAGACGACCACCAAACAGTCCCCCTCTTGGCGAAGGCGCAGCAGGGCCCTGAGAAACCCGTAGATCGCGCCGACTGGCTCTCCCTGCGAGGTGGTGAGACCCCCGCGGGCTCCCAGCGCGAAGTAGCTCCGGTAGGCGAGGTGGTGGCCATCGATGAGGATGACCCGGCGGGACGAGGCCGGCTGGGAGAAGAGATCGGGCTGCACCCTACCATCATGCGGCCTGGCCAAAGCCCCAGGCAACCGAGCAGCCAGCCCCGCTCAGAGCGCCCTAAGCGCCGCTTCCCGCAAGAGGCCTATCGGGGGCCGCCGGCCCGTCCAGAGCTCAAAGGCCAGCGCTGCCTGCCAGATGAGCATCTCGAGGCCTCCTAAGACCACGAGCCCCCGAGCGCGAGCTTCGCGAAGGAAGCGGGTCTCCAGAGGGCGATAGACGAGATCGACCGCCCAGCCTTTGTCAGGAAAGGCCTCGGCCGGCAGGGGGGTCTCCCAGGGAGCCTCGAGGCCGAGCGAGGTGGTGTTGACGATGAGGCGAGCGCGCGAAGCCCAGACCAGGCGCTCGTCCCAGGTGAGGACCTGACGCGCTCCGAGGCTGGCCAGGGCCTGGGCGCGGGCCAGGGTCCGGTTGCTCAGCCAGACCTCGAGGCCGAGCTGGCGAAGCGCCAGGACCACCGCCCGGGCTGCTCCCCCAGCCCCCAGGACGAGGGCAGGCCCTTCCAGGGAGCCCAAGGGGGTCAGGGAGTGGAGAAACCCTGGAAGATCGGTGTTATGGCCGACCAGCCGGCGACCTATTTGGACCGTGTTCACCGCTCCGATCTCTCGAGCGAGGGGATCAACCTCGTCCAAGAAGGAGAGGATCTTCTCTTTATGCGGGAGAGTGACGTTGAAGCCCTGGTAGCTTTTGAGCTCCTCCACCCGCTGGGCTAAAGCCTCGGACGGGGTCTCCAGGAGCTCGTAGGAGCCTTCCAGGCCGAAGTGCTCCAAAGCTGCTTGGTGAAGCGCGGGAGAAAGGGAGTGCCCAAGCGGAAAGCCGATGAGGCCGAGCCGAAGCATGGCCCCAGCCTATCAAGTCTCAGGCCCTAGCCGTTATGTACAATACGCTCAATGGAGCCTCTTCCGATCAGCGTGGTGGTCTGCGTCCGCAACCGAGCTGAGGAGATCGAGGGCTGCTTGGAGTCGATTCTGGCCAACCATCCTGCCGAGGTCTTGGTCATGGATGGCGACTCCGAAGATGAGACTCGAGTGCGGGCGGCTCGCTACCCGGTCCAGGTCATCAACTGCGGCCGCCGAGGCCTGGCGCATGATCGGGCTTTGGGGATGCAGATGGCCCAGCAACCCTTCGTCGCCTATGTGGACTCCGACGTGCGGATCGCCCCAAAGACCCTCGAGACCCTGCTCGCTGAGCTCCAGGAACGCGGCTGGGCTGGGATCCACGCCCAGATCGACGGCGCTCCACCCCGAAACTACTGGGAATGGGCCCAGGATCAGCACTTCCAGCTCACCTTCAACCACCCAGGACCTCGATCGAGCATCGGCTTAGTCTGCGCGCTCTTTCGAACCGATGTCCTCCGCGAAGTGGGCTTTGCCGAGGGGCTTTCGGCTGCTGAGGACGGCGATCTTTCCCTCCGCCTTACCGCGCGGGGCTACACCCTCGGCGTCGCCGCCCAGGCGCGCTGCATCCACCACCACCGCGCTGACTTCCGCTCGTTTTTTCAGCAGAGGATCTGGTACGGCGAGGGGACCATGCGGCTGGCTTTGCTCCGCAAAAGCCTCTGGATCGCCATGGGCCCCCTTCTGATGCCCTTTGCAGCGAGCGGGCTCGCTCTTCTCAAGGGCCAACCTCGGCTCATCCCCTACTTCTGGGCGAACGCCCTCGGGTACTGGGTTGGCATGAGCCGGGAGCTCTCCCGAGCGCTGAGCCGCCGCCTGAGCCCGAGGCCAACCTGAGTCCAGGCCCTCAAAGCCATCCGAAAACGTGCTACCATAAAGGAGTGCGCTTCTTGAGCCTCTTTCTCCTCCTAGGTCTTGAGGAGGTAGAGGCGAGTGCTCTGACACCCTCCCACCAGGTCTTGGCGGGTCTCCTGCTCGGCCTTGGCCTTTTGGGCCTGGTCGCCGAAGCATTCCACCGGGCCTGGGTTCCCGGCCTGCTGGGCCTTGGTCTTCTCGCGGTCTTTGCCTTCATGAGCTCAGCTGGCCTTCCGCTTGCACTTCTCGCCGGCGGGGTGCTCTTGATCCTCTTCGAGGCCTACGTGGCTCCCGGCCACGGGGTCTCGCTGGCCCTTGGGCTCATCCTGATCGCCCTCTCGCTCTACCTAGCTCTGGGCCCCGGGGCGCTGGTCGTGGGAGGTCTGGGCCTCCTCATCCTCCTGGTAGGTGGAGGGCTCCTCCTCGTCTTCTTCCCGCGCAGCCTGGGACGAAGGCTCGTCCTGGAGGGGCGCTTAGAAGGCAACAGCCTCTCCGATGAAGAGCTTCAGGGCCTTCTGGAGGCCCTCGAAGGCCAAAGCGGCCTGGCGGTCACCGACCTCCGCCCCGGAGGGCGGGCCCGCTTCGGAAGCCGGGAGCTTGAAGTGGTGAGCCAAAGCGGCTACATCCGCCGGGGGGAGCCGGTCCGGGTCCTAAGGGTCGAGGGCTCCCGCATCCTGGTCGGACGCGAGGAGTCCCCATGATCTTAGGCATTGTGGTGCTCGTCATCTTCATTCTGCTCATCGTTCTTTTGAGCTTCATTCCCCTTAGGCTCTGGGTCACCGCCTTCTTCGCAGGAGTGCGGGTTGGCCTTGGTTCGCTCATCGCCATGCGTCTCCGCCGGGTTCCCCCCGCGCGGGTCATCTACCCGATGATCAAGGCGACCAAGGCTGGAATCCCGGTGAACCTCAACCGCCTGGAAGCTCAGTATCTGGCTGGCGGCAACGTAGACCGGGTCGTCGATGCCCTCATCGCAGCCGACAAAGCGGGGATCAAGCTGAGCTTCGACCGCGCAGCGGCGATCGACCTAGCTGGGCGGGATGTCCTCGAGGCGGTTCGGGTCAGCGTCAACCCCAAGGTCATCACCACCCAGCAGGTGGCCGGCATGGCCCAAGACGGCATCCAGCTCTTGGTGGTCGCCCGCATCACGGTCCGGGCCAACATCGACCGCCTGGTCGGAGGAGCCGGCGAGGAGACGGTGATCGCCCGGGTCGGCGAGGGCATCGTGGCCTCGATCGGGGGAGCCAAGACCCACAAAGAGGTCTTGGAGCAGCCCGACCGAATCTCCAAAACCGTCCTCGAAAAAGGGCTCGATGCCGGGACGGCCTTCGAGATCCTCTCGGTCGACATCGCCGAGGTCGACGTGGGGCGGAACATCGGCGCCCAGCTCCGCACTGACCAAGCTGAAGCGGATAAGAAAGTCGCCCAAGCCAAGGCCGAGGAGCGCCGGGCGATGGCGGTGGCCGCCGAGCAGGAGAACAAAGCCCTGGTCGAGGCCATGCGGGCCAAGCTGGTGGAGGCCCAGGCTCAGATCCCCCAGGCGATGGCCGAGGCGCTCAAGAGCGGGCGGCTTGGGGTCATGGACTACTATCAGCTCAAGAACATCGAAGCGGATACCGCGATGCGGCAAGCGTTGAGCCAGGAGGGATCCGATGAAACGGCGTGATATCCTCAAAGGGATGAGATGGCAGGTGCGCTTAGGTGAGCCCCGGGGGCGTTTCTGGCTCCGGGTGCGGAAGGAGGCCCAACGGAAAGCCAGGTCTTGATCTCCCTGGACTCCCCCCAGGAGGCGCTGGCCCTCCTTGGCCACGGCGATCGGCACCTCAAACAGCTGCGCCAACTCCTCCCGGCCCGCTTGGTCGTCCGGGGGCAGGAGATCCACCTGAGCGGAGGGGCTCCTGAGGTCGCGTTTTCCCACCGAGTCCTGAGCGAGCTCCTCTCCTTGGTCCGCCAGGGAGCTGAGCTCGACCCTGATCTGGTCGAGGAGGCAGTCCTGCAGGTTCAAAAAGGGGGCAGTCTGCTCCCCGAGAGCCGTCCCTTAGAGCTCAACCTGCCCGGTCGGCTCAAGCCCAAAACCCAGGGCCAGCAGCGCTACGTCGAGGCGATCCTCGCCCACGACATCACCTTTGGCGTGGGCCCGGCGGGTACTGGCAAGACCTACCTCGCGGTGGCCATGGCGGTCGCCTTCCTCAAGGCCAAGCGGGTCAAACGGATCGTCCTTACCCGCCCCGCGGTGGAAGCTGGCGAAAAGCTCGGCTACCTCCCCGGCGACCTGCAGGCCAAGGTAGACCCCTATCTCCGCCCCCTCTACGACGCCCTCTTCGAGATGATCGACGCCGAGCGCTTCGAGCAGTACCTGCAGGCCGGGATCATCGAGGTGGCACCTCTGGCCTTCATGCGGGGGCGGGCTCAGCCGCTCAAGAGCCTAGTCCTGACTCCCCGAGGCTGGCGCCCGATGGGCTCGCTCCGGGTCGGAGATGAGGTCATCGGCAGCCAGGGCAAGCCGGTCCCGATCCTCGGCGTCTATCCCCAAGGTTGGGAGCCGGTCTATCGGGTCACGGCGAGCGACGGGGCCTCGACACTGGCCTCCGGCGACCACCTCTGGACCGTTCTCACTCCCGAGGGGCCGCGCCTCTACACCACCCGCGCTTTGGTGGGGGTGCCCGAGGGGATCTACGAGCTTCCCCTCCTCCAAGGCCCGGTCGAGTTTCTCCCCCAAGGAGGAGGAGACTTCTACGCCCTGGGCAGAGCGCTGGCCAGCTCCGGCAAGGTGGCGGAGGCCACCCTCCTCGTCCAGCCCCCCGAAGCCCGCCTCGCCCTCCTCCAGGGCCTTCTGGAGGCCAAAGGAGACGTCGTCCAAGGGCGCCTCCGGGCCCCCGCCACCCTTGAAGAGGAGCTCCGTTTCCTGGTGGGCTCCTTCGGTGGCTTGGTCGAGCGGCGAGGCCCCTGGCTGGAACTCGCCTTGCCACCCGGGATCCCGCTCGGAGCGGGGACGTTCAAAAGGCCGCGGCGCTTCCTCCGCTCGGTCACCCCAGCTGGTTGGGCCGAGACCCAGTGCCTCCGCGTGGCGGCTCCCGATCACCTCTACGTCACCGAGGACTTCTTGCTCACCCATAACACCCTGAACGATGCCTTCATCATCCTCGACGAGGCCCAGAACACCACCCCCGAGCAGATGAAGATGTTCCTGACTCGCCTCGGGTTCCGCTCCCGAGTGGTGATCACCGGGGATGTCACCCAGATCGACCTGCCGAAGGCTCAGAAGAGCGGCCTCGTGGAGGCGCTCAAGATCCTCGCCGGCATCGAGGGGATCGCCCAGATCCTCTTCCAGGAGTCCGACGTGGTCCGCCATCCCCTGGTCGCCCGCATCGTCAAGGCCTACGAGCAGGCAGAGGTGCATGGCTCGGGTTGAGGTGGTAGCCAGAGCTCCCCTGCCCCGCGGGCTTAAAACTCACCTCCAGCGGGCGCTTGGGGGCTTGATGAAGGAGCTCGACGTCCGAGAGGCCCTCAGCGTGATCCTGAGCCAGGACGAAGAGCTCATCGAGCTCAAAGAGCGCTTCTGGGGTGAGCGGGCCCCGACCGATGTCCTCTCCTTTCCCACCTACGAGCCGGGCGATCCCTTCCGCCCTCCCTATCTGGGAGAGATCTTCATCAGCCTGGAGCAGGCCGAGCGGCAGGCCCAGGAAGCAGGGCACCCCTTAGAAGCTGAGGTGCTCGTGCTGGCCGCCCACGGGCTCTGGCACCTCCTCGGCCACGACCACACCGACGAGGCCAGCTGGGAAGGGTTTCTTGCCGTCCAGCGGAGGATCCTCGAGCTGGCATGAGGCGCTTTGGCCGCGCGTTCAAGGCCGCCTGGTCCGGGATCGTCTCGACCTGGCAGGAGGAGGCCAACTTCCGGATCGAAACCGTGCTGGGCCTCCTCGCCTTGGGGCTCTCCCTCTGGCTCAAGACCGCGTTTGCCGAGGTGCTCTTTTGGGTAGCTTTGGTCCTCTCCTTAGAGCTTCTGAACTCGGCGCTCGAAGCCTTTATCGACCGCCTCGCCCCTGAGCCCCACCCGCTCGTCAAGAAAGCCAAGGATGCCGCTGCCGGAGCGGTGCTCCTGGCGAGCCTCATGGCCCTCCTCTTCGCTCTGGCGGTCCTGCTTCCCCCATTGCTGCAGAAACTTGGGCTTTAAGGTATACTGAGAGCGGGGTTTACGATGAAGCCTTCCGAAGAGCCGCCCCGAAGTTCCGAGGTGATGTTCACCGATGGGCTCTAGCGGCCTTCAGTTCCTTTGGATCCTCCTCCTCATCCTCGTCAACGCCTTCTTCGTGGCTGCTGAGTTCGCTCTGGTCTCCCTGAGGCGCTCGCGGGTCGAGCAGATGGTCGAGGAGGGGATCTGGCCAGGGGTCCTCCTCAAGCAGGCCCTCGAGCACCTCGACACCTACATCGCCACCACCCAGCTCGGGGTGACCATGGCCGGCCTGGCCCTGGGCGCTTCCGCTGAGCCTTATCTCGCCCGCCTCCTGGCTCCGAGCTTCATCACCCTGCTGGGCGCTCTTCTGGGCCCGCCGATCGCCCGCAGCTTGGCCTTTATCCTCGCCTTCGGCGTCATCACCTTCCTCACCCTGGTCCTCGGCGAGCTCGCCCCTAAGGGGCTCGCCCTCCAGCAGAGCGAGCAGGTGGCCCGCCGGATCATCCTGCCGCTCAACCTCTTCCTCAGGGTCTTCTGGCCCTTCGTCCGGCTCATCAACCGAGCCGGCAACCTGGTCCTCAAAGCTCTCCACCTCCCCGAGAGCAGCACCCCCTCGCTGGTGGGCTCTCCGGAAGAGCTCCGGCTCATCCTGGAGGATTCGAGTCAGCGCGGCATGATCGACCAGGCTGAGGGGGAGGTGATCCGCCAGGTCCTCGACCTCGAGGAGACCCAGGTCAAGGAGATCATGGTTC